>Ga0214481_100051_pt1 | contig 47980 bp, 36 predicted proteins | sample M1_20Mar14CPVII9_4_FD_165057 | JGI IMG/M metagenome (GOLD analysis project Ga0214481, IMG submission 165057) | Marine eukaryotic communities from Monterey Bay, California, United States - M1_20Mar14CPVII9sort6BwellG10 | ecosystem: Environmental > Aquatic > Marine > Unclassified | place: USA...
GAAACCTTCTCTTTATGCATAATACTTGAAGATACAATGATATACTGACTCTCGGCAGCCTCCGGCGGCCTCGTAATGAGCAGTAATATTTAGGCTCTCATTCTCTTCTTTATTCCCGCAATGATCATAATCACAACCAACACTGCTTCTCGCGAAGTATAAAATATTAGCAAGTCAAGGCTTGCCCGTTTTCTCGGAGGATTGGAGCACTCTAGTTGGAAGTGATGTCATGATGTTAGATGTTGATCAGGATGGAGAAGAGGAGGACTTTAAGATATACTTCAGTGCCATGGGTGGTGTTGCAAGCAGCAGCTGAGGTCTGGGAGAAGATTGCAACTCAAAAACTTGAAACAGAAATGGCACAAGTCAATAATATGAACAACATTACCGCGAAAGAGAAACAAAAGATTTCTATCCTTCAAAAGGATCGCACGTCGAAAGAAGCAACTTTGAGTGAAGCTCAAGCCTTTAATGGCGACCCTCTATCCTTTGCCAAGAAATGTATTCAGCTACTTGAGGCACTCAGGAAGAGTATGGGTTCAGTTGATACGAATTACGCGGGAGAGAAGAAGACTCGACAATTGAACAAAGCAGAGAATGGCCTTGGTACGAAAGTGTTGAGCTGGTTCTCAAAGGATCTGCAGAGGTGGGCAGCTCCTCTTGGCCTCGTTGACAAGTATGGTTGCATAAAGTACGAGACAAGTATTACTGCTTCGAGAGATCACCCCCAATCTCACGATGCTGCCTTGATGACTAAGCGAGATTGCCGAACTGTCTTTATTCAAATTGCTCAACAGACTAGGCTTCGATCAATCTTCACAAAGATCAAGACTGAGAGATTGTCTAAAGAGTTGATCCCCCGAGTTCTAAAGCTACCTGGTTTTGCCCACACTGAGTGGGATGCCAGTCCATCATGGTGGAATGCAAACAAGACGAATAATGAATGCCAAGATGACCTTGATCTTCTTGTGGGTATTCTTGATTATGGTTATGGAGGGTTTGACTCTTTATTGTTGCACGACTTTCCATTCTGCCAACGGCTTGCAGCAGATGGAAATAATCAATCAAAGACATTTACTCGATCAACCGCTCAGACAAGGGTGAATCATCTCACCCGTGAGCTTCATGGTATTGTCGATACCGAAGAGATGATGAAGCTTGTACAAAAGCGCAAATCTAATGGGTCGGAGAGTAAGCCAAGCACGGGTAAGAAGAAGGCTAAATTAGGAGGCGGTGGTGTTCAATCTGGACTGCAGGCGTTCTTCAAGCGTGCACCGCCGGCAGAAGATAAGAAGAAGAATAAGACGCCTCCTACCTCTCCTGAAGTTGGTCCAGAAGGTCGTGATGGTCCGGATAGTGATGTTGAGATTATCGAGCCATCGAGATAAGGGTTCGTTTGTATAAAGGTTGGGTTGTGTGCATATGCATGCTATAAGAAGTTAGAACAAGGGAATGATTAAGTGTTAAAAGAAGAAAGTTATATGTTTTTTGCAACAATTATTGATTACTATTATCTCTAACTTCTATACACAAAAACAACAAAACCTCCAAAGGGCTTTAGAGTTTCACCTAAAGTTAATTGTTGCTCGAATACACGAACACTCGGGGGCGATGAATCATTACCAACCATCCCTAACACATTTCCCCGAGGAACACGTCAAGGGGTTTTCGTTGGAACGGGAATAATCATCTTCATACATTGAACCATCAGCATATAAAGCAATAGCATCCCAAAATGATGCGGGATCAGTACCACCTCCACAACACTGCCAGTCTGCTGAACAATCTTCACCTTCTCCCTTACAATACTTACATTTACTTGCGCTGTTGCAATAGCTGTGTTAGAAAGAGCACGGAGAGTTGTGAGACAGTTGGACAGATGTGATGAATGCACGACCGAAAGACACTACTTACTGTCCGGTACAACACCTCGAGTTGTTGCTTGCTGTACTACACCCTTGATCCTTCTTTCGGCAAATATCATTATTCACATGAGCGTAATAAGGTTCCTTACTTACATAACACGAGTTTTCAAACCCTGTCTCACAATCGGTACCAGTGGGACGAAAGCTCCACTCTTGATGATCTCCAGTCTCCGTCCATAAAATGAGCTTGTTATCTTCTGAGTTATTGCCACTATCGATAGTTAGATATTTGTCACCACATCCCTGGAGCCTGAGTTTGTGGTAGCCATTTTCAACAGACTCAACCTCCCACTTTTGTTTCTTGTTGTTATTGCTTGACGAATCCCAAGGCTTGAAGATGATGTTGGTCCCTTTATCACAACTAAAATTAGAGGTTGATAAGTAGTACCATCCCCTCCCTGAACAATAGTTGTCAAGCCGAATGCGATAGTACTGGTTATTTTCTTCAGAGATGAACTTCCATTTGTACTTGCTCGGAGGGCTAGGATCATAGACATTAAAACCATCCTCCTGGCCTATCTTGACAGTACCTCCATTCTTGCAGACGTTGGATTCAGTATGGGAACCAGATCCTGCCTTAAGATACCTCTTGCTACCAGGAACCGCAGATTGAAAATTGCCCATCTTACCCTCGATGACCCATGGTCCACGAGTTATTTCATAGTAAGGATCATAGTACCAATGCTATGTTGTGTAGAATTCAGATAGCAATCAGAAAAGATGATGATAGAGAGTATTCATAAAAATCCGAGACAAAGACTTACAGCCTTAATGTTGGAGGTAATTTCTGCCCAATCACCATCAGGGGCATCAAGTACCCTTTGTCCTTGACTAATTGCCTCAAAAGCCAAGTCAAATTGATTACGGTGCTTCGTGAGGACAGCAATATGTCCAGAAGCTCGATTCTTAAACCTCAAATTGCGGTCAGTGTTATCATCAACAACCACATTTTCTTCCAGCTCTGCCTCAGGGGTGGAAGCTTGGGCATCAGGTTCTTCTTCCTCTTCCTCACTGTCAGAGCCACTGGTATCTTCCTCCTCAAGGGGCAAGTCATCATCAGTATTTAAATCAGTGGCAGAAGCATTATAACCAATCTCTTGAAGATATTCTTCTTCTTCGGGTGAACCAACAATGATACCCTTGTTGCAAATGTCAGTGTCAAGGATAACCTTCATTTCTTGAAAAGTCAAGAAATTGTACTCATCTTTGAAGGTTGATCCAACTGAGACTACCTCCTTTGGACTGTGTGTTGATAGGGTTGAGCAATAGTAATATGTACCACTGAAATGAAAGTGTCATCATCTTACTTACCGTCCATTCGCACCACTTAGTACAACACGACCTTCGCTGCCATTAGCAACATCATTCACAAGACGTGCCGCATCAACCACTTGTATACATTTTACTACACGGTTGGTACCAGTATCAAGGACTTCCCTAGTGTTCACATGATGACCCTCAGCAATCACGGTTAGTGCCAAGCCCGTCTCCTTGTCTTGAAGACGAGGAGTTCCCCATTCATTCTTACCAACGCTTGTGACGGCTAGTATATAAGAGAGGAGAAGAATGGACACAAAGAGCTAATAAGATATTTATCATGCATATGTATCACATACCATTAAACACTCACCACTCTTTTCAATGGCAGATGATGTACTCTTGTTAGATTGGGATACTGTCACTCCTAGTGCTACTGCCATTGCAACAATACCAAGTGCCATTACTACACCGACATAGTTTTGATATCTCAATCGTTTCTCCATATTATCCTGACGTTTAACTAAATCAACTGCTGTCGATGGAGTGACGTTGCCTCCTTGGCCTGCTAAGTTTCTTGCACGCTGTTCAGCCGAGGTAAGATGTCCCTTGCCATCCAAATCTAAAGTGTACAGGCAGGACAAGATGAGAAGAATGAATGGAATATCACAGAAAATGATATCACCTACGCACCATAATTAGAAGAGATAACACTCAGTTTCTTTTGTTGTGGCGCCGCCGCCGAATTATTGGCCAACTCTTCTTCATCTGTCATATTCAATAATGGAAATGTGGGAATATCGGAATATGTTGTTTATCGGGAGGTTTGATAAATAAAGTTTGAAACAAATTATGGCAAATATGATATATTGTTGGTACACTTCTTAAAGCAAGCCCTATATCTTGGTAGTATCTTGTAGCAAGATTATCAAAATAAAACTGCTCAGAGTTGGTTCACGGAGAGACATTAACAGCAATTACTCTACAAGTATCAACACACCTTACCGAAAGTACGGCGAAGTGGGGTCATTTATCTTGAATATAAACAGCCTTACTTGAATGTAGTTGGTAGATAGCCTTATAGTACCCCAATAGTAATCCTCTAACTTTCCTATCGCATGATTAAGATTATGCACATAACTCTTGTGCATATCATGTGTGCATTTCAATATCGTGTGCATTTTTATATCATCCATCAATATTGTATCCAATCTATCTCTAACGGCCAAACCTTACTAGATATGGTGCAGGATAAGTTCTATGTTGATTGTTGTACATCATCATACTAATTCTACCAGTATTGCTCCTGTAGAGTTGTTATCTTAACATAATAATAATTCGAAAATTGAAGGAGGTAACGCACGGCATCGATATAGTCTCATATCGAGCATAGGATGTATGATACGATCATTTGACGCTTCTCTAATATGTATCCATTGAATCATATCGTGTAGTTGAGTATTAGATGGCATAATATAGCCTTCACACAAATGGAGTAGTCCATTTGTGACAAAGTTGTTATTGTGCATCTTTTTTTTGTTGCAATCTAAACGAATGATACCATATCTCCAATCCAACAAATCATATAATAGGTACCGACATCGTTTATTATATTGCTCTTATCAATTATAGGGTTTGATGGGTAATGGCGACCACGGTAGTGTAGTAGTATGCGTCTGGTGTTGTATGCTGTTACTGATGTGGTTGTTGGATATTGTTGGTAGTGCATATCATACGACTATTGCAATTTGTAGACGGCTTTAAACCAACCAACAAACGATAACAAACGTCACAATAATTAATCATCGAATACCAGCAACAATATCACATTGACTGAAAACGTCTATCTCTCTCTAGAGATGTGCACAATGATTTTATACATCAGCCGAGTAGTAACTTCAGAGTAATCTTATGACCAAATCACGATAGATATGCCAGATTGCTCACGGATACGTCCTACCTCGTGATGATATATTGACACGGATTTCATAAAATTAACGATCTAAATTGAAGTAGTAAGTATGGCAAAGAATATGGGTGTTATACGGTGGCATATCAGACATGGTGGCCAGGTCTCTTCACGCGTATTATTGTAGTGTGACTCTATGGCGATAAAACTGGCATTCTCGAAAACAATCTTTTTGGCTCTATCATCAATCAACTACTCACTTACTCTTCTAGGTGTGATCTCTTTCTTCACCAAGGACACTGTTTTGGCCACCGATGGCACCTCCTCAAATAACAAAGCTTTTTATATTAGGGCATGCCATGTCTGGAGCGCAGCACTTACTTGATTATTTTATGTTACTGCTGGATTTCCTACTTATACTCTTGACGTCACAAAAGGTTGCTTGTTCAAATGTTAGTATAATTAATTCTACCTAATTATTCTATTCATCATATAATTCATACAAACCATATCGTTGATTCCCAACAAAATATACTCATCAATGAATACCAAAATATAATATATAGACGACTGATAACCCGATAGGCATCCGATAGGTAGAATTAACAAGATATGATGAGGACAAAGAAGACTCGCATTCAGGAGACGATACCAACAGATGGTTGTCGAAAAATGTATGGAGGCTTTTTATCAAATAATAATTCAAGCATTGCTAGTAAATCATCACTCCCAACAAGTACATTGACGTCCATTGAGATTGAAGAACGATGTCAAATTGTGCTGGCGGAGATCGATCGTTGTCACAACCATACCGAGCGATATATTGAGAGTAGTGTTCTACACAATGATGTACTACAAACCTTTGTCCCATCTGAGCTATGCATTGAATTGGAAGAGGAGCTTGATAGATTGCTGACGGAAACAATTCTGCGAGAGGAGCGTATATTTACCACTACCACTTCTTCTAATATAGCAACCAATGATGTTGTTAATTTACCCATGGTAGATCCAAATAGCTGCTTGGCATGCAATAGCAGTGAATGTACATGGACACCATTCTGTAATACTGATACTCTGTCAAGAAGAAAGAAGGAATTATATCGTGAATTAAAATCAAGTGAGAAACAGACAAATGCCAAGACATTGCAATCAATAGTAGCTCGTAGTGCTATCAATGGTGGAGAGACAACATTCATTCGTAGTGATCTCATCAAAGAATTGTCAGATGAGATACATGAGATTGATACCAAATTGAGTTTAGCACAGATTGACAGTGAACTTCATGATGCATATGCTTGTCAAGATGATTCAATTACAATTCGGTCTATCCATGGATATGAAATGGCAGTGAACCGGCGTGATGGTATATTGGCGTTAGAGCATGAGCATAACAGGCACATTGCTAACTTGGTTTCCACAGAAATTGTAGATGGTATTTTAGATTGGATGCTTCAAGGTTGGTACTTTGGTGAACGAGATAAAAAAGTTAATAAACGAGTATTGTCGGTTGAGGATGAGTCCTCTCATGAGCAACGAGGTAGCTTGATGGATAAGGCATCAAATGTACAATTGACTTCCAATTCTGATGCTTTACTAGAAGCTAGGAGAAACGACTCGACTAAAGAAGACCTACAAAGTACGGAGAACACAACGAAGTACGGCTTGTTCTGCCTGACGTTTGCTTACTTCAGGGCTCTACATGTTGTTCGTAAAGAGAAGGCAATATGGAATGGAAGTAACAACTTGTGTAGTCTTCGAAGTGGTCCCACAATAAGTGAAGAGAAAAAGAAAATGATACAAGAAGAGAAGAAAGCAGAGTATAGAAGGAATCGTATCGAACTATATATGGAAAAAGCAAGAGTAGGAGAGGAACGCAAGTTACAGAGGCTGGAGAAGGAGCAGTCAGAGAAGGTATGTTTGTTTTCATTTTTGTTATCGTATGATTGTGTTGTTCTAAATCTCCTCATGTACTTATTGTATACTCAAACACTAGACTAAGATTCGACAATGGCACAACAAGCAAGAAACACACAAGCAAAAGCTAGCAACTACATTGCAACGAGTATGGCGTGTATACGTTGGGAGAAAGATGACACTTGTACTTGCTGAGCAACAACAAAGGATTGCATATGAGGAGGCACTTAGAAACAGTAGTGCCACTAATATCGCACGTGTCTGGAGAGGATTTTGTGGACGCATAGATGCGGGATATCTCCGTGCTGAAATGGCCAAGTTCCTGTTTGACATTCGACAAGAAGAGGCTCGAGATGAAGAGGAGGAGTACTATGCTACTACCAATCGTTTACAAAGGAAGATGATGCATAAGAATAGTAATGTAAGAGTATAAAGTTAGAATACATACATATATGTGTATGTATGGTTTGTAGACAGATCGTTATATGACTTAGTCTGTACTTCGTTTAGCACTTGGGTTTGCCTTGTTTATCAAAGCCGAGATCGTAACTCCAAGAACTAGAGTCACAACAACAATAACAAAACCTCCACTTCGATCCGTCTCAACAACAATTTTATAGCCCCAGATAGCCTCGTTGCTAACAACTAGTAAATCATCTGTACCATCTCCATTAAGATCTGCCAATAATGGTTGTGATGATACACCTTGAGGATATACAACAGAAAACAGTACTTTCCCAGAGATAGGAGATAATAGCACTGCTCCATTTTCTCCCGACAGTAAGATTGGTCGCACTGGCGATCCTGGTCTATGCTGATTTCTATGAGATGAAGCTGATATAGACGAGTGTGCTTCTCTAACTGTTCCGAATTGAACCCGTCCCAAGTATGCAGACTTCCCTGTGAACCAAGAGGGAGTACCATCTTTCAACCCTCCTTTCTTTCTCCAGACTTCTTGACCATTGAAGTCATATCGTACTACCACTCCATTATTCATTGCAAAGACAACATCATTCCCATAGCCCAACGAACCCTCTAGTAAAAGTGGTGGAGCTGCAATGAGATGTGATTGGCTTCCCATCGGACCTCCTCCGGCGCACAATGGTGCAGTAAATACCTCTTCTCGTGGAGGCAATCCACTGGTAACTAGCGCATGGCAGATTGTGGGAGTGTTTGACTCATGTATTTCTTCTTTAGTAATACGGTGTATTAAACTTTGAACTCCACTTGACTTGGTGGTTTGTGAATCCGGCGATGTCACCACTTGGACGGTGTCAACAACGCCATCTGCATCCATATCAGCATATAGTGAATGATCCATGAGAGAGATATGACATACAGGTCTGCCATTCTTCAGGCTAAGAACAGCCAGCCCTTCCCTACCATGAAATAGAATGACGTTTGGTTTGCCCATATGTGGATGTCTCGAATTGTATTGTTGTTTCTTTATCAAGCGTCTTGGTACAGCCCGTTGGACAAGGTCAGCTTGCCAACTCCGTCCACCACTTGTTGTAGCTCCTCTGCCACCAGATTTACTTCTACCATGTCGACGTCTACCTTGACCAGCAGACAAAGCGTTCCCACTACCATGATTACTACCACCACCAGGCCCACCCTTCTTGTTCAATAAAGTCAACCCCTTCTTACCTAATGCTTTCAATTTCTTACCACCAAACCGTTTACTACGATCAAACCTTCCAACACCAATCCTACCAAACTCTCCGTCATCCCAAAACTCATGGGGTAGTGCTCCACTCTCACTATCCAACACAGAGGAACGAAAGTGTGACATACATTCCTCAGATGTCATGACATCATCACCTTCAATGAATGAATTATCACTATCAAATTCTGTATCAAGTATATCAGTTGTTGGTAAATGTGATCTACGTCGTGCCGAGGATGTTGTATGTATGATTGGTATCGAAGGTTCAGTATCTTGTTTGTTTGATGATGCAGAATCTTCTTCTTTATTGCCTTTGATATTGTTGTGATGATTACCCTTCAAATCCCATAATGGTATACCCGTCATTACATCAAGCGCATGGAATGATACACGCAATGGATATCCCTGAGATTTAGTAATGAGAGTATATCGTCCACCTAAGAGTATAGCACCGTGATCACCATATCTCTTTTTCTTATCATCTGATGTTGTGGCACCTGAATAGATTGCACTAGATTCATATGTAATACCCAACTCTACAAAGTCAACAGCACTACCCTCTCCTACTTGAGTAGAATCATTAATAGTATTATCACCTTCAGCACTTTTTGGTAGTAAGGGATAGACTCTCCACAATTGTCGAAGCTCCAATTCAGGTTGTTTACTCAAACTCTTTTGTTTTGCCCTCTTTGTACGATGTCCATCACTGCCAACTTGTGATGATGTAACATCAGCAGTGATTACATGTAAACTAACAGACCCATCAGACCATACCGTTGCAATTCCTGGTAGGGTACCACTTTTGGTTAATGCCATTGTTGTTTTAGTTGATGATTCTGATGATTCATCGTTACTATCATTTGATTGTGAATCTAGTTCAATATGTGCATCACACTAAGAGTAAGTTGAAAGAAAAGAAGACATATGAGTTGATCATGTTAAACATACTCCCTATCATCATATACCACGCATCTATCTCTCACATACGACACACACATACTTACAGGAGTATCAGCATAACAAGTCTCACCCTCACCACAATCCGAACTAGTACCAGATCCACAATGTTTATGACAACTTTCACTAGCATGATGCCAATCCCTACCGCAGAAGTAATGTCGTGTTCTATCATAATTATGTTCATTATCGTGATCTTTGGGTGGTATCATTGAATTTTTACCATATATACCACTAGTTGATTGTTTGACATTATGACGTTGACGTGACTTTTCTTCTTCACCCAAGTGAGTACGTTTCATTGGTATTTGAATGGATAGTAATTTGATTGGATATGTATTATCATCATTTGTTGTGGTAGACTTCTTCTTCTTCTTGTGTTGATCTATCCTAGCTTGTTCATTCAATGATTCATCCTCCTTCTCTTCCTCATCTTCATTAGTACTACTTGACGGTGGTAATAATGGAGATAGGAATATACTCCGCGGCGAGAATGGTCCATCTAGTAACATACTATCATCAGTACTACCATCTTTATCCTTCTTATGTAATGGTTTTAAATTCAATATACGTAATCCCCACGATCCATTCTCACTCCAATGTTCATTATCATTATCTTTATAACAATTTTCTATATCCTTTTTATACTTGTTATAACTCTTCTTTTTATGTTTCATTGTATTCAAGGCCTTTAATTCAATATCTTTCTCTTTGATTAAATCACTACGCTTGAGGAATGTAGGAACTACCAATGATTCATAGATATTATCACCATCTATATCTAATGGTATTGGTCGGGCGGTTCGTTCACCACCTGCATTATGATTACCAGTCGTATCACGTAACTTTAACCGATGTGAATTGTTATTAATAACTTTAGACGAACGTGATTGGTATGGTGTGTAGAATGCTAGTTGGATGGATGCTATTATACTTGTATCGGCTGTATTAATTATACCGCTATGATGATGTGTGGAATTTGAAGATGTAGGTGTAAATGCCAATCGTAGTAAAAAGAGACAAGCTACTATTGCAAATCCATCACGATAACGTAGGTTTATACTTTGTTTGGGTGATAGACGTCCATTACTCTCTGTTGTATTGTTATAGCTGTTATTGCCTCCATAATATAAGTTGTTAGTTGATGCGCCATAGTAAGATGCTGATGATTGAGTATTATTAGAGATTGTGGGTAATGCCACTGTAGGATAACTACTCCGTCGCTCGTTCATATTGGGAAGTAGACAGTCCTGCTTCGTTAGAGGATATGATATGAACAGAATTAGAGCTTGGGGCTGCTTTAGCAGAGAGGCAATGAGGCAATGTCCTCTGCTCGCGCAAAAAATTACTGTCTCGGGGACAGCACCAAGTAAAGGGCACCTTAAACAAAGATATAATAGACCTTTCGACTATATAACTATTATATCAATTGTGCTGATATCAATGATTGCCCCCTTTCCCCTTGAGTGGCCTTATTATTATGTGGAGAGAAGAAAAAATGACAACTCCAAACTCGCAAAAAATGGAACATAAGACGTGCACAAAAGGTAAATATCGATATCACATACAATATTGAGTATCATATGCTAAAAGTGTAGTCGGTATATCAATTTTTAACGGTCTTTTATCCTATTGTGCTCATCCGATTGCCGTGATATTCATATTGATCAACCCAGAGCTCCGCAAATACACATCAACAAAAAGAAAAATTAGATACAGCAAGCAACAAGCAAGCAAGATATCATATCAGCGCAAACATACACAACAACATACCAATTCAATACTATGTCCCTAAAAAAGATCGCAGCATACAAGATCCAAGCATCACCAAACAGTAAACCATTCAACCTAATAATATCCCAAGGATCAGTACTCGATTTCAATTATACACCAAATCAATCCAAATCAGCTATAGTGAATGCAGCGAATGAAGGTTGTTTAGGCGGTGGGGGTGTTGATGGTGCTATATCAAATGCTGGTGGAGAGGAATTATACAATGATCGATTCAATTTACCACAAGTCGAGCCAGGCGTGCGTTGTTTAACTGGCAATGCTGTTATAACCGGTCCACCATCACAATCACAATCAAATGTCTATGGAAAGTTACATGTACCATACGTCATACATGCCGTCGGACCCAACTATTTAAATTACAATGAAGAAAACGAAATAGAAATGAATAACGGCGACACATTATTGAAATCAGCATACGTATCAACATTGAACTGTGGTAAAGTACATCAATTACATAGTATTGCATTCTGTTTATTATCAGCGGGTATATTCCGTGGATCACGTAGTTTACAACATGTTTTATCAATTGGTATGGAGGCTATTTGTCAATATGAGGGATATGATGAATTGAAGGAAGTGTATGTTTGTGGATTTACGAAAAAGGAATTGAACACTTTGGTTGCTATTGCTAATGAACTTGGATTGAACGAGGTTGTTGATGATGAGAATGGTGATAGTGAAAGTAATGGCAGTGCAAAGAAGGAGAGTGATAATGTGCAGCCAAAAGGGAGCAGCGACTATCAACAGGACAAGGGAGAAGAAGATCAAAAAGAGCAGCAGCCACAACAAGGCAAAGAGGAGAAGAAGGAGGAGGATAAGAAAGAAGACACAAGAGAGGAATGGGAGATTCAACGTGACGATTTCAAATCTACAGGAGATAATCACTTTCGTTCCAAATCATATGCCCTTGCCATTTCATCCTATCAAGATGCGTTACAGTTAGACCCAACCAATCATGTCATACTATCAAATAAGTCGGCTGCTCATTTAGCAAATGGAGAAAAGTCCAAGGCATTACATGATGCTAGGAAATGTGTTGAGCATAATGCTTCATGGGCTAAAGGTCATACTCGTTTAGCTGCGGCAATGGCAAGTCTCGGACGGTACAATGAAGCGGCTAGTGTATACTCCAAAGTGATCAATGAACTCGATCCAAACAATGCAGTGGCCAAGAAGGGATTAGAAGATTGTAGACTGAGACAACAAAAGGCTAGAGAAGAGAAAGAAAAGGAGGCAAGTAGGTTACAAATGGAACTTGATCGACAAAAGGCTGAAAAGGAGGAAGAGGAGAAGCGCATGAAAGAGGAAGCAGCTGGTAAACAAGAAGGAGGAAACGACGAAGAAGATGATCTACTTGATGACTTCTTCTCAGAGGTGGAAAAGGTTACCGATAAGAAGCCAAAGCCAGTCAAAACGGATGAAGCCAAGAGTGAAAGTGCTGGAGCTCGTATCAAAGCACAAATCAGTGATCTCGGTACATCGTCATCACAAATCGATCGACTCCTTCAAGTCAACTACGAATGGAAGAATCTAAACCCCTTCAACGTCCTTGATCTCCCACACACTATTGATGACGAATCTATCATTTCGGCAAGGTACCGAGCACTAAGTTTGTTAGTACATCCTGATAAATGTCCCGATGATCCAGTCCGAGCAAAGACAGCCTTTGAACAAGTCCGAAAAGCCATGACACAAATGAATGATGAAGATAAGAGAAGACATGTTCAAGCATTAGTAGAAGAGGGTATGAAGCAAGGCAAGCGTGATTGGGATGCTACAAAGTCAAAGGGCAACGCCTTTACAACCACTGATGCCAGTAAAGAAGACAAGGAAGGATTGGCACAGGCACAGAAAAAGGCTGTAATGAAAATCTTTGCAGAAATAGAACAGAAACGACGAAACATTGAACGTCGGAAGCATGAATTTGAACAACGTGAACGTGCCCAAGAAGACGAGGAGAAGGCAAAGGAGAAGAATGAGAGAGAACATGATAAGAAGTGGAGAGAGGGAGATCGAGTTGAGAAACGTATTGGCAATTGGAGAGACTTTAGTGGCAAAGGCGGCGACGGTGGCGGTAAGAAGGGAAGGCTAGTATGAGGTATGAACAGTTTCGGCTAAAGTATATTTGCCATCAAATGTTTAACCAGGGCCCCAGGACTCTCATATTTATAGCCTACCCCAAACAACAACGATATGAAATACTTCTTCCCCTTAGACACAAAAGACACATCTGCATCTCGTCACTTTGAACTAAACCTACGCAGGCTGTGCTCTGCTTGGCATTTCCCCTTACTGGAGAGTAGTGCTATTAGCTATTGTTGATTCTTTCCGACACCTTTGGTCATTCTTTCTTGGTAGCAAGTTTTGGATGGGTAACAACTCTAACAACAATAATATCAACTCGCCCACTGCCAGCTTTACATCATAGACTATCAAGGACTATCACATTCATTGCATATTGCAATACCTATAATAGTAGGTAGGTTCTGGCAGGAGGCTGTAAAACTATAAAGATAGATTATCCATTGCAATAATTAAAAACATATAACAATATGTCAAGCAGGCGAATCGGTAGGTCATCGTTTGAATCATCCTGCCAATCCTTATCATGGCGTGATGATGATGATGATATAAATATCCGTGGTAGTAGCAGTAGCAGTAGTATATCGAATGATAAGATCACTAAGTTTGATAATCTTCTGCGTCGTATTGAAAATGAACGCGAGAAGATTGCACATCGCCCTTCAACACCTAGACTTGAAACTATTGCAACACCCACAACTAGATCGCCATATGGTGGCAATAGAGATACTACACCGTCATCTATCAGTGGAGGCGATTATGACTTTGCTAGACGAGCAAGAGAGTTGCGCATGTCTGATGGTGGTACACCCAAAAATAGATTATCTGTACAGAATCGAGTATCAGGTGAGAATACAAATATGAATACTACACCTCGCAGTGCCGGCGGTCGTACACCAGTAAAACGAGTTACAGTAGTGGAAGGAGGAGCCGGCGGTGGTATGGAATCATACACCACCATCAACAATAGCAGTCAGAATGATTTCAAGTTACAGGTATCAAAATTCCATGATAGTTTAGTATCAGCACATGATACCATTACATCATTAGAGAAAGATATACGAATGTTAAAGAAACAAGTAAAGGAGAAAGATAATTGTATTGATGCGTTAGATACTCGAAACAAATCACTGAATGAAACTGTGGTTAAGTTACAAGGTGATAATCATACATTATTATTAGAAAAGGATGATATCACAAAACGTCATACACATGAAATTGATAAGTTACAAGTTGCATTTAATAAGTATCAACAGGATGCACAAGATGTGAACACGATTAATGAAGAATGTAAGAGTAAAGTTGATACTATCCAATCTGAGAAGCAACAATTGGAATCCACTGTTAACGAGAAAGACATTATGATTACAAGTCTACGACAGGAGATACAACGTTTGAATGAAGAACTAGCCGATGGGGCAATCGTACGTGCCAAGGCAACCAAGGCTGAAGAACAGGTTACACAATTACAACTTGAAGTAAACAAGTTGAATGAGAATAGTACATCGACAAATAAAGTTATTGTTGATTTAGAATTACGTCTCAAGGAGAAGAGTGATGAGTATACCAAGACAATAGTGGAGAAGGATGAGATAATTGCAACATTGCAATCAGAGCTGGAGAGTAAGGCGAGTTCTGAACGATTAAAGGATAAGAGTAATTTGTTAGAAAGTCAACTAGATGAAGTGAAGGCAGAGAATGAACACCTATCAGCCAAGCTCAAAGACACCGAGAAACGTCTACTCAGTACCGAGTCGACAGTAACAAAGAAGAATGAAGAGATTGAAAAGCTAGAAACGACAATACTCGATAACGAGTCACGTGAGAAAGATCTCAAGCGTAGATTAGAGAAGGAGCAAGAAGAGTTACAGAAACAACGTACAAGATTTGAGCAATATGATACCAATTGTGCTAAAGAACAGGAAACAATATCAGCATTAGAACAGGCAATTGAAGACTTAGAAGCAGCACATAACGCCAGTAACTCTGAAATACTTCAATTGCAAGCGGAGAAGGAGAGCTTATCAGCTACACTAGACGAGGCCGAAGAGTATATGAAGATGTACTCAAAGGATATGCAAGAGTCACAGGAATTGAAGTCAATGATGTGTGAGCTACAGGATATCAACGCTGAGCTCGGACAACAGCTTCAGGCTAAAGATGATGAGATACGTCGTAACCTCAAGCTCGTTGCCGATAAGGAAGAAACTATTTGCAAATTACAACGAGAACTATCACTTAAGCAAACACCCGAAGATAAGCAAGACGAAACTACCAAGAAACTAGAAGAACTGACTATTGCATACGAACAGAATGAGGCTGAGCTTGAACATTTACGATCCAACAAGAGTAAAATGATAGAAACTGTATCGAAGCTTGAGGAAGCGATTAAGGAGTCTACATTTGGTCTTGGGGATATACAAGAGAAGGAACGTCAATTAAAAAAGTCACAAGATGAAGTCAAACAGGCAAAGGCAAGAGTAGACGAGTTGGAGGAAGTTGTAAAGAGTTTACAGTATCATCTCAATGAAGTTGAGGAACAAAAGAAAAACACAGGAGATGCTGATGAGTCAAAGGAACTCAAGAAAGAGGTAGAGGTACTCAAAGTAAAGCTTAAAGAGCGAGACGAGCAGCTAGTCAATGCCAAGAATAGTATAGCCGAGGCGCAAAAGATGATCTTTAGATTGATGGGTACGGTACAAGAATTAAGAAAGAAGAGCAAAGGACAACAAGAGGGGGGCGAGGAAAGATCAAAACCAACGTTTACATGTTGAGTTTGTTGTACAGCGAGGCAACGTTTACATGTTGAGTTTGTTGTACAGCGAGGATACCCAATCGTATCCTAAGATTAACAAAATGTATGATAACTATTGTTATGCTAGTACAATCACCCTATTTGCTATCAACCAAACAGCCATGGAATAGAGAATTTGTTCTGCAGTTTCGTCTTCTCCCTGTCTCAAACTTCCCAAACTAGAAGATGATGCTCTCGAGTTATGACGCTTCAAATGTGGTGAAGAATCTGCTGCTTGTCTCCCAATGAGCAAATCGAATGCTTCGCCTAAAGTTGGTGAGGCAGATATGCTCAAACCATCTTTTCTCTTTGATGTCAGAGAGCTTACAACAACAAATATGTGAGGAGCTCCAGCCGCTACACTCCCTCCCCAATAAAACTGATATTGTTGGCTTCTTATTCCAAAGGTTTGCCAAAAAGGCAATGCCAGCTTAGCCATTTTTTGTACTATACCATCGACACATTTATATCGATTCTTCCGAAGTATTGGCGTGGCTGCTATACAGATACCAGAGCTTATAAGCCAAGCAGCTGCATTCATAGCATGTGTTAGTGATACACTAGAATCCCAAGCTATATCAGTAAGAGACTTCCGAGGCTGAATATTAGGAAGGAGACGACATAACGTTTGAGATATTGATGACGACGAGGCAGACATATCGTTCATACCATCGTCAATCAAACCATTGAGAACTTCACTAGCCGACTGGGTTGGAAACAATAACGTTTGATGTGGCTCGATACTATACTGATTTTGTGTCTTAGACAACTGATCTATAGGTTCCAATGGCACCGCAACATGTCGATTGACATATACAACTCCCTCTCTTCTTAAATTGTTACTAGTATTTGTTGTAGTTGAGGAAGATATAAAGTGAAATACATTAGCCAGCTCTCTAGCCAAATTGCCTTGAAGCTTTATGTCGCCATCGACATCATTATCATCATCAGCAATATCAGTAGGTGGAGAAGCAGCTAATAGATTCTCTATCAAATCTTGGACGTACTCTCTCCTCTGTTCTTGAGTCATTTGATTCGTTTTATCGTGATCATCATCATCTGAAATCACCTTTGTCTTCTTTTGCTCTTTACTATTATTTGTTATATTGTTGTTGCCTTTTGGAGATGTGGGAGGTATTATATCTCCCTTCTTTGAACCGATGTCTCCAGTTGTCGATGTCTTATTGTTGTTGGGCACACTACTATCATTACTTCCTGAGCATTCAGGACCGACTCTTAGCTCATACTCTTTCTTAATCTGTAATAACATATCACATTGTCTTGATACATAATTGCATCTTATCTCTTCCCGTTTCAATACAAGGCATAGTCTAGCTAGATTTCGATGGATTTTAGTGATTGTAAGAAATGCAGCATCACTTCGAGACTGAGTTGAATCTACTGCATGTATGTTAGGAGAATTTCTAATATGTATATCATCCACATTAGATGGATTTTTATATTGCATTGGACTGTTATTTGATGATTGGTTCTCAGCCATGGATGCTCGTATAGATGGTGATACTGGAGCTAAAGCAACTATAACACTAAAAAGTACTAAAGGATGATTAGATGAACTTTCACCTCCTATTGTTGATGGATGAGAATCAAATAGTTCGGCTCTGCAACAAAAAGTTGTTCCACTAACATTCTATCCATCCAATACACATTGCAACACGAGAAAGATTGATTAGAGATATGAGCATATCATATGCACATATAGATAAAATATCTTACCAAAGTCAGAGGTTGACCACAAAGAGGACGCTTTGGTCTAAATAATTTCGATATTACACGCGCTGGCAGATCAAAGAACAAATCAATACTGTCATTGCTACCACTGCCATCAGTAGTTGAACCTCCGTCACCAATATCTTTCTTATTTTTTGTTGAAGATGTATGCGTATTTGACTTGTTATTTTTCATATCTGGTTGACCTCCCCGAGAGATAGAAAAGAAGGGCGGCGGAGATGCTGGATATCTGAATACTAATCTAGCTCCTTTACCGACTTCTTCCATTATTAGACCAATACCAAGTACGCCAAGTTGTCTCAACGATGATAGTTCTGTTGATGATGAGTTTGTAGTCATATTATTATCTCCTCTTTCCTGATTGATCTCACTATCTTTCGAGCTGACAACCATGGTCCAGCGGCCTTCTCTATGATACTTCAAACTATGAACTGGAACAAAATATGGTATGGCACTACTTCTAAACCAATGGATACTCTTAAGCAATAGTATTGATGTATGTATTGAGAGAGTTTTCAAGAAGCAAATTTTGCTGACAAGTGTAGAACATAAAAACAAAGCCAACAATACCAGCAGATGGTTAAAAACTGATCTAATAAGTATATCCAATGTATACGACTGTCTATATTGCAGTTGCTTGGTATTATATCTCTCTAGGCTTTGATTGCATTCAACTTGTCTCTCACTTTATATAATTGGGAGTCTTTGTTGGCTAAGAGAAGGAAAAGAGAGAGGTTGCATAGCTGCTATGTAGAAGGCACTAGATATATGCAGTAATAATAATGCATGCATTCTCAATCAATCGAATTGCAATTGATACCCATCGATACTCTCACTACTAGTCCATTGACTTATTATTCTGTTTTATGATTAAGCTCTATTGACTCTTTTACTTGATGCTATCTATATTTCAACACACACACTTTATTTCTTATCCCCCTTGTCATCATCAGGCTTCTTCTCTTCATAATCTGCATCGACTGTGGTATCGTCCTTCTTATCACCTTCAGCGGCTCCGGCATCATCTCCACCAGCCTGTTGTTGCTGCTGACCATAAATAGCTTGCCCCATCTTCATACTAGCTTGACTTAATGCCTCAGTCTTACCCTTGAGTTCGTCCAAGTCATCACTATCCTTGATTAATCTTGCTTCCTCGAGTGCCTTCTCTACCTCCTTCTTTGTCTCCTCGTCAACCTTATCGGCATTATCCTTCAAACTCTTTTCGGTACTGTAAATTAATGAATCAATCTCATTCTTGGACTCAATAACCTGCTTCTTCTTAGCATCTGCCTCGGCATTAACTTCAGCATCTTGGACCATGCGCTCAATATCATCATCGGACAGTCCACCACATGACTTGATAACAATGTTCTGTTCCTTACCCGTGCCCTTATCCTTAGCAGAAACATTGAGGATACCATCAGCATCAATATCGAACGATACCTCAATCTGTGGTACACCACGAGGTGCCGATGGAATACCAACCAAGTCAAACTCTCCCAAGTTCTTATTATCAGCTGCCATTTCGCGTTCACCTTGCATAACCTTAATCTGTACCTGTGGTTGATTATCCACGGCAGTAGAGAAGGTTTGTTGTTTCTTGGTGGGAATTGTAGTATTTCGTGGAATTAATTTGGTCATTACACCTCCCAAGGTTTCAATACCAAGTGATAATGGAGTAACATCCAACAGGAGGATATCCTTTACATCACCCTTGAGTACACCTCCCTGGATGGCAGCACCCATTGCTACAACCTCATCGGGATTAACACCTCGACTTGGTTTCTTACCAAAGAACTTTTCAACAGTTTCCTGTACCTTGGGCATACGTGTCATACCACCCACAAGGATGACATCATGAATCTCATCTTTTGATACATCTGCATCCTTCAAACACTTGTTTAGTGGATCAACAGTCTTCTGAACCAACTCTCCTACCATAATCTCAAACTGTGCCTTGGTAACCTTAATATTCAAATGCTTCGGACCACTAGCATCGGCGGTAATGAAGGGTAATGAAACATCCGTCTGTGCCAAGCCATCTAATTCACGCTTCGCCTTCTCGGCTGCCTCGCGCAATCGTTGCATTGCCAAGTTATCACCACTTAAATCAATACCACTCTCTTGTTTGAATGTCTTCATTAGATATTCTAATAATTCTTCATCGAAATCTTCACCACCCAACATGGTATTACCGTTTGTAGCCTTTACTTCGAAGACACCACCGGAAATTTCAAGTATAGAAACATCAAATGTACCTCCACCCAAATCAAAGACGGCAATTGTCTTCCCATCAGCCTTATCCATACCATATGCCAATGCAGCAGCGGTCGGCTCGTTAATGATACGAAGTACTTCCAATCCAGCAATCTTACCAGCATCTTTCGTAGCTTGTCGCTGAGAGTCATTAAAGTAGGCGGGTACAGTAATAACTGCCTTACTAACATCACGTCCTAAGAATCCCTCGGCTGTCTCCTTCATTTTACCTAATACCATACTACCAATCTGACTTGGACTAAACTTCTCTCCACGTGCCTCAACCCATGCGTCATCATTATTATTCGATTTGACAATATTGTAGGGAACTAATCCTTGAATATCTTTCACTTCCTTATCACTGAAGGATCGTCCGATTAAACGTTTTACTGCGTAGAAGGTATTATCTGGATTGGTAACTGCTTGACGCTTTGCTGCCATGCCTGTTAAGCGTGTGGAATCGTCTGTTATTGCTACTACTGATGGTGTTGTTCGTGCTCCTTCGGAGTTTTCGATTACACGTGCATTACGTCCTTCCTGTTGTTATTTGTGTGTTTGTATAGTTGAGTGAGGAGAGATATATATAGAGTTAGATATCGAGTTGTGCATATCTTGTGTACAAAAAAAAGGGGAGAGATTGCAGTCCAACATCGGCGGCCTACACATAAGACAACTTACCATGATAGCAACACAAGAGTTGGTAGTACCTAAATCAATACCAATTACATCACCCATATCACTACTCTTCCATCTCATTGCCTGTTGCGCTGCTCCACCACCGAAGGATGATTGCATTATTGTTGTATTTCTACCAGTTGCTCTAGCCGCTAGCGATAGCGATGATCGTACTCCTAGTTGAAGTGCCATTATTGTTTTCTGTGTTGTTTTTGATATTTAAACTAATAAACTTTATTATATCGACTTATCAATAGCTTTGTTCTTTAGATTATGAGCTTTGCCACTCCTGCTTTTTTCCAATGATCTTTTTAGTTTTGTGGTGAGGTTGTTGAGCGTGTTTTCGATAGATACCGTAATTTTAGGGCCACCTTCAGCCCGAAACGGGCTACCCCGAAATTGAACTCTCATAAAATTTAATATTGCAAAAACCCTACTATCATTTTCATATAAGTATCAATATCCCAAGACGAGGTTCCAAACAGCATTTCAAATAATGACCGACGTTGCTGCCGTAGTTGCGGCTGCTAATGGTTCACGTGGTATTGGCTTTCAGGGTAATTTGGTAAGTTTTTTTTTAATAAACATAAGATGGTGCATGAGTCAGATTTTGCAATGATGGTGCACCTTAGCTAATGTTAATATAGGATTGATATATGTATGTATCTCGTATTGCAAAATCTAACTAATACATATCTTACTGTCGCCTATATAATTATACCACAATAATTTAATTCCACCAACACACTATATATATTAAAACAGCCATGGCGACTACCAGGTGACATGAAACATTTTAAACAAGTTACATGCACTGCACCAACACCAACACAAACTAATGCAGTAATCATGGGACGTAAAACATGGGAATCTATTCCACCTAAATTCCGTCCATTGCCTGGCCGTACGAATGTTATTCTAAGCCGTGGTGGTATCTCCGCTGTTGAAGGTGTACCAACATCTAATGATAATGATAACAATGACAAGGAGGCAGTATTGGTTGCAACATCACTAGATGATGCAATGACACAAATTAATGCCCGTCCAAATCATGGCTCGACATTTATTATTGGTGGTGGTGAGATATATAATGCTGCCATGAAGAGTGGATTAGTTAATCGTGTAGTTTATACGAATGTTAAGGGTATGAGTGATGATACCAAGTATGATGCCTTCTTTCCTGAAATGAAGGATGGTGAATGGGAATGTGTACCGTTTAAGAAGAGTGGTGGAGCTTCGGATGATGAGAATAATGCTGATAGTGGTAATCATGTTGAGGATAATGGAGAGGAACCAGCCTCCAAGAAAGTCAAGGTTGCAGCTGAAGAACACATCGATGCCAAATCTGGACTTAAATATGAATTTTTGGAGTATATCAAACGTGATGTAACCACACCTACTACTAATTCAGAAGATGCTACAATGGCAGAGGCTGCTGCTACTAAGAAGGAGGAAATTCCCGAGGGACCAGAAATTAATCCCGAGGAAATGCAATATCTTAACATTTGTCGTGATATTATTGAGAATGGCGTTAAGCGTGGTGATCGTACAGGCACGGGTACTATGTCAAAGTTTGGTGTACAAATGAGATATTCATTAAGGGATGACACTTTACCTTTATTAACTACCAAACGTACCTTCTGGCGAGGCGTAGCCGAGGAGTTATTATGGTTTGTCAAGGGTTCCACAAATGCGAACGAGTTGGCTGCCAAGAATATTCATATTTGGGATGGTAATGGTTCACGTGAATTCCTTGATAATCGTGGATTAAGTCATCGTGAACAGGGTGATCTTGGACCTGTCTATGGATTCCAATGGCGACACTTTGGTGCCGAGTATAAGGATATGCATGCTGATTATTCAGGTCAGGGTGTTGATCAGCTTGCTGAATGTATTGATAAGATTATGAATAATCCCGAAGATCGAAGGATTATTATGAGTGCTTGGAATCCTGCCGATTTGGATTTGATGGCATTGCCTCCCTGCCATATGTTTTGTCAGTTCTATGTGAGTATTTCATTCTGTGATTGGCTGTGTGGTGTGCTTTAACATATTACATGAATACTCAATCTATAACTGCTCTCATTTGTTCACAGGTTGATACGGAAAAGAATGAAGTCTCTTGTCAAATGTACCAACGTTCGGCTGATATGGGTCTAGGCGTGCCATTCAACATTGCATCTTATGCTCTCCTGACTCATATGATTGCCAAGGTAACCGGACGTAAAGCTGGGGACTTTGTTCATACTATCGGAGACGCACATGTATACTTGAATCATGTTGATGCACTAAAGGAACAGCTGAAGAGGAATCCTAGGGCATTCCCCAAGTTAAAGTTGAAGGAGGGGAAAGAGTATAACGATATCGACGGTTTTGAGTATGAAGACTTTGAGGTTGTTGGATACAAGCCTCATAAGAAGATTCAGATGGAGATGGCTGTTTAATGATTGTGTGCTACTGTGTGAAAGTAAAGGGGGGAGAATAAATGGGGGTAACATTACATAATGTAATAAAGCAATGTTGATAAGTGGAATGTCCTCTCTAGAGACTTAGCCCTACACAATGTAGCAGTGCAGATACAAGTCACGCAAGACTTTACATCATATCCAAAACTCCAATATCGCTATTAGACCAAAGAGGTATTAGAATGGGTCTACTCTCTCCTCCATGCGAGTTACTGATACTAGAAGACGCACCAAAAGCATCTTGCCGATTCAAGCTGGGAATATTATGGTCTTGGTGGAAGTGACCTTGTGGATGGTGATGATGTGCTGTTTGGTTCTCACTGAATGGATTGAACAGCCACTTGAATGCAAATATTGGCAGAAACAGCAAGGGTATTGTTTGTTTACCAGCCTTCCTAGTATGGTGATGCTGAGGATAATATAAGGTCAGATACGAGAAGCCCGATCATATTATACTTGCAATACAAATCTACTTACTCTGGTTATGAACATGATTACTACAGATGCTACGAATGATATTAGAACGTATTCTTTGACTAATGCGGCAGTCTCTGGGTTTGTTGTCTTCATTATTTTATTGTTTTGACGAGTGGATAATACTTGTGAATGTTATTAGTTCTTTGTGAGACTTTTGTGGTGATAAGTTGAGAGAAGAGAAAGCGAACACTAAGTGACAAGACATTATCCCGAGACAGTTGCTATGAAGTCATTTACTTTATGCTCATATTGAGCAGATCTGACTATACTGTTCTATGAGCAAAAGCTTTCAGAGTAGACATCATCAGACGTCTCAGTACTTGAGGATGCAGGAGACCCAACTTCATCAAGCTTGCTGGCAGTAATCTGTGGTTTCATTTCCTCCACACTGTGCACATCATCTTTGACGCTCTCGTGCTGATTAATTGAAGACTCAGAAAGAAACTCAGAGTACTGCTCTGAGTATTGTTCAGAATCAACACCTGATGTAGTCTGCTGCTCAGCTTGAATATGTTCTTTGTCAGTGTCGTCAGTCTCTGACTTGACACCCTCTTTTTGCCGGATGTAAACAGCTGAAGTTGTACTCGGAAGTAAAAGTTTGATAGGTTGAGCTTCCTCATCAGTAATAACCTCCTCGACCTCGGTTGCCTTGACTTCGACATCTGTACCAGTATCATTATTGTCCTTATCGGGCGCTCTATCTTCATTCGCTACCACTTGAGTGTCCTTGACCTCGACTTCTGCTTTGTCTTGTAAGCTCTCATCGTTTACACTATTCTCTTCTATTGAAGAGGTGGCTTTCTTGCTCTCTTCTGTTTCTGTGTCTGTGTCTGCAGCCAACTCATCATCCTTTACAGCACTCTTTTTCGACACAGTATCCTCACGGTTTGGCAACAAAGCAGCATTTGCTTCATCTACATCTTCGGTAAGCGCAGAAAGGTTTAAAATTGTGATAGCTACTTGTTCAGAAGTAGCTTCAGGAGGATCCTCTAATGAGCTACATGGAGGATCTTCAGGAATGACTGGCTGGGTAAGAAGATCAGATGATGCGGCGACGGGTTGAGTGACTTTCTCTTGATGTTTAGGGAGAGTAGTGTTGTTGCTAGTCTTGGAAATCTCACCATCATGTTGCTGCTCATGTTGATTCTCTATCGGTTTAATCTCACATGTCTGTACACCCTCATCATAAGTAGTCTTGCCCTGTTGATAGTGAGTGGTGGTCTCAGATTGAATGGGGTAACTCGCAGCCAAGTTGTTTGGACTTGACCCCAACAACTGAACATCGGTTTTAACAGGACTTCTATCATATATTGTACTAGGCTGCATAGGCTCACTGTTTGCAGGTTGTGCAATCTCACGGAATGATATCGACTCTATTGCTGCCTGAGATGTTCGTAATAGTGATCGAAGACCTGATACTTCAAGCCTAGAAGCTTCTAGTTCCGACTTGGTATTTTTGTATTGACTTTGCAATTCGGACAGTTGAGTTTGATTCTTTGTTGTGTCCTCTTCATATTGAGCTCGTAGACTCTCAATCTCGCGGTTCAAAGAAGTAAATTCTCGCTCTTTTGCTTTTATTTGATCTCGTTGATCAGCAACCTCATTCATTTGTAGCTGAAGACTATGTCGCTGGTTGGCCAGCTCTTCCATTGTGGCACGTGTCTTTTCTTGAATTTTTTCATGCTCTTCTTCCCATTCAGCAACCTTAGAAAGTTGCATAGTCTTAACACGCTGTGCCAATAGTTCAATTTCATTATGTAGCGACTCTTTCTCCAACAATGCAGATTCAAGTTTCGTTGTTGCCCCTTTCAGTTCACCTTGTGCTTGAACTTGCTGTTGTGAGAGTTGCATGGCAAGTTCTTCTTCCCTGCGCTGAGCCTTAGCTTTCTCGGCATCCACTTGGTCTTTCAGTTGATGTAAAGATTGCTTGTGTTTCTGCTCTACCCTGCGCGTCGACTCAATCGCTTGCCTTTTTGCTGACAGCTTTAATTTATCATTAAATTCATTTCTCAATCTCTGCTCGATCTCACGTTCTATTTCTATGATGGAAGACTGCTTTCTTGTTGCACTTTGGCTGTTGTTGACAGTATTCTCTTTGTTATCATCGGTTTGCACATTTGCTGTTGATACCCGAATTGTGCGTGCATCACTCGTTGTTTGTGATGATAACCAGTTAGCTACCGACTGCAATAATGAAAGTACATCATTCGTTTCAATACTGTCTCTGCTGCTAAACTTAGACAATAAATCTTGCAATCCTAGTTCAGTAAAGATCTCAATAATTGAGAGAGGTTGTAATTTACTCTCGGCCGCATAGACGGACAGTGTATGTGGATATTCTTGACTCTCAAGGAAGTGGAAGAGTAGAGAAAGCAGTGCTATTTCTTTCGGATCTTCTTTCTTAGTCGCATTGTTATTTGTATCATTTTTATTATTACTGAGAAGAGAAGAAAGTATCTTGCTCTTTATAGATGTTTGCAGTTCATCCAAGACACCATCATCTTTTAGCTGTTGTTTTATCGAGCTTTGGAGCTCTGTTTTGCTCATTGTATTCGTTGTCATTTGTTTGTCGTCGGCAGCTGCGTATTGAGAGGCATTAATTAAATCAATGTCGGAATATAATCGTCGTCGTACCTTTAAGTACTCCTACTTCTTTTTCTACTATCGCCGCCAAAATGAAAAAACGACATCCTACGTACATACTTCGTCATCATCTGTATATTGATCTTTTGTTTATCACTACTTATTTATCACTACTTATTTATCACTTGGTTCAGGCGGTTTTGTTACCCATCTTTTAATCTTTTGTACAGGAATCAAACTAAATGATGGTAGTGCTGTATAGATAATTGATTATGGTATTATACGATATGAGTTATGTATATAAAAAAGAAACATATAACATATGAGATACGCAAATGACATCACTTACCAGCTCCACCACTGGGAAATCCACCACGATCAGCAGGTCTAACATTGGGATTAATACCCTGCCAAGCCTGTACAGTATCATATATTGACTTCTCCATACCAAGAGTTAGAAATGGCAGAGCCAACAAGCCATATACCCCAACGGGAGATTTGACAACTCTATCAACTACTCTGGTGGTAACACCTCTTGAATGACCATAACAGAATGCACAGAATGGTACCATTGCAGCAGAAAATGATAGAAACCATGAGGGTACTGTACGATCGTCAATGTTGGAAAATTGTTCCTCGTTTGTTGGAGAAGATGACGATTGTGAGTCACTCAAAGGTTGTGTCATGTTTGCAATATGAATTGGATACTATTGGATATGTACTTTACTACTAATAGAGACAAACTATTTATATATTGCAAATACTAATTACGGAGATATATCAATGCCAGAGGAGAGACGCTATGATCTATGATTGACGGACTTGATAGTATGTGCGTCATTTTTGAGGGAGAGAAAAGGGGAGAGCTACGCGTGGAGAAAATTGATATTGAGTTGAGTTGAGTGAGGTCAGTGAGGTTGCAATAATATAAGGAGAGCATCATATCAAACATATCCAATCTAATAAAGGATAATAGGTACTAATTGTGTTGGTGTTCGATAATCGATAAGATAGGTTGCAATAAAGAGTAATAAGCTATATAGAACAATACATCAACAAAATAGATATCAATAATATGAATATATTTCAAACTCTCCTCGTTATATACTCTTGTATGAGAAGTATATCAGTATCGGCATCAGATTATTATCAAGATGATGGATACAATAATAATTATGGTGATTCCATGGGAGAATACTTCGATGGACAACAACCAGCCGCCGGCGGTAATAATCTACTTAAATTAACAGCAACCTCAGTAGTCGGTTGGTTCCTCGGGGGTAAAATCCATTCCAAGCGTGCAGCCAAGGCATTAAAGGGTAAACACTCCAAGGAACGTGCTGCCTTTGTACAATTATATCGTGAACAGGTGGGTGCATTACAAGAGTTTAATAAAGAAAGTGCACGTATTATTCAGGCTATGGAATCATCTATTATTGCCCGGCAGAATGGCGTGCCTGCTGAGATTGACACTGTGCCATTCTTCATGGCAGATACTGATGGATCGAAGAAGATTAGTAAGGCTGAGTTTGATAGGTATGTTCGGGAATATCTCGTGAATTATCCAGGATTAAAGCCAGAAGATGTACCACGATGGGAAAGTTTTGATCACGATTTGAGTGGTCAGATTACATTTGATGAGTATAACCAACAAATGGCAAAGGAGATTAGAAAGGCTCAATACAGAGCTGCCAAGAACTAAACAGGAATTGGGGTGTGTGTGGGTTTGAAGTTGGAGATTGGAACAGCATAATGTAAAGTTCTACTTCGAGACTGGGGTAAAGAAAGATAAAGCAACAATTACTTCCTCTACATATGACCTAATCTTGCTCCGCTTCATATTACTTCATATAATCCTACGGGACGAAATCAAATCAATTAGCTATTTGGTATAGATAATTGTGGTGAAAGTTGTGGTTTAGTAGGTTCACAAAGATATCAGCTTAACCTTTCATCACACTCTGATCTTACAATACACTGACCTCAAAAATGAGGAACAGCGTCAGACTCCACCTAACAAAAAGAGCTGATTACAGCTAACCTCAATAATGAGGAATAGCATCAGCATATACTAACAGGGAATAATTCCAAAAATGATCTCCCTTATTCATCGTCCTTCCAAGGAGCCGTCTGTACTGGCACAGGTTCTTTACTACACTTGGACTCTCTGGAGCCTTTAATTTCATCATCACTCACAAAAGAAGTGCCGGCACCCATGAAAACACGCTTCGCATAGAGTGCACCACGTAACTTTGAGCCAAAGTCGAGAGAAACATCAGCTTCGGGGGCAGTCAAAGTCCCCTCGAGGAGTGCACCATTGAAGCGGAGATCTTTCTTTCCGCTATAGTTCACCTTGAATTGCTTCGGAGAGCCGCCAAATGTCGACAGAGAAAAGGAGCATTCCTTTTGGCTACTTTTGCCAGACTTGCTACTTGATTTCCTCCCTTTACACCCTTTGCTAGACTTGCCACTTTTGAAATTCCATTCAACGTCAAGACTGCATCTAAACTCCCACTTCTTGATGTCAAGCTCTACAATATCATCATCATCGTTTATCATTGCAATGATTTGTACGTCTGGGTAGACAACAAGCTTGTCGATTGTATAGTTACCAGGAACTAGACGCTTGATGCCACCGTCCAAGATCGTAACAGTGCTATATACACCGGGTCGTAAGGTCTTGTCATTAGGAATTGTGACAGGGTTTGCAGCACAGCTTTTGGACGACTTGGAGTTGGAGGACGTTGACTCGGAGGACGTTGACTTTGACGACTTGGACTTGGAAGACTTGGTTTCAAATACACTGACACAATTGGATTCTTCACTGATTGCCCCCAATACATTCAATGGAGGACCATTCAATGGCAGCGGCTCGAGGGAAGATTTTGATGATTTGCCAATAATTACTGATCCTCCAACCTGAGCATAATCAACTTTGAAATTGACATCTTCGTCAACCTTGAGGTCGTGGCCGACGTGAAGTGTACCCCTTAATGTGTACGTAAGAAAAGAAGTGTTAGCTAAATGATTGGTTTTGGTGACATGTGTAAAGTAAGTATACTTGACAATGGCTTACCGCAATTCAACTGGCGAATCATCGTCATCGACAGTACATTCATCAAGAGAAAGCTCCATATCCTTGGTTGAACCGACATTACCGATTGATGGCGTCGCCATACTAGAGAGAAGTTCGACCTCATCCCATCCATAAAGTGTAAAGTTTTGTAGAGAAGTGATCGGCTGTGGACCAATATTAACATTTACCTGAAAATCGAGCAAACAAAAATGAGCATAAATATACAACTATCTTTAAATCAACACCCCATACAGTTGATACTCACTATCGCCTCCTCTGTTCGACGTGTTTGGGTGCACTCGTTGAAACCACTTTCAACTGGAGTTCCGATTGGACTTGAAGCAAAGCCACGGCTAATAACTGTCTGTGATGTACTAGACGGATCGAAGCATCCGTCAGGAAGTATTACGGGGGTTTTAGGTTTGGCGATTGCCTCCGCCTGAACAAAACCTGTCTCACAGATGGTAAGATCAGGCCCAGGTGAAGCAAGCATATTCTTGTCGTCCAATCCATTGAAATTAGAATTCTCATTCCACATTGGCGAGAAAATACACGACCCAAAGTTGAAGTACTCGGCACCAATGCTTGGAGTGTCTACAGATAAGTTCAGCTTGAGGTCACGCAGATCAACGTCACCCTCATTCTGGGCATCGACTTGGTATGTAACAGATCTCATCAAGTCCCCAAGGTTGCTCACATGAATCTTCCTCAAATCGATTTCTAGAATTGGGCGTTCTGGATCCAGACGGAATGATTCGTCCGGAAACGATGTTGTGCTTGTGCCCAAGAACGCCGTATAATCTTCAATAAGGAAATCTCCTGGTACTTTTTCTGCATTTGCCGTGCGTTCTATAACGGGTCCAAGTTTCGGGGTGCCAAATTCGGCAGCGAAACTCAATTCTAATAACCTCAAGGTCACTGACGTTGTATATTCATTGAAGGTAGTGATTTTGAGATTTCCATCGATTGTATAATTGTTGAAAATATCCACAGGTTCTTGAAGTTCCTGGGGATATGTAAGAAGAAGAGTGTTCCCCACTCGCATTCTTATCACGTCGGAGGTTCCTTGATCAACCTTGGTTCCGGTTTCATCAAGTACTTCAAATGCCATGGTGATGGGCATATTAAATGTTACATACCCTGAGGGAATGAACTCAAACTTTTGCTTCTGGGTGGCTGTAATTGTGGGTGAGATGTCTCCAAAATCAATTGTGAGAAAGGGAGGAAGTGGAGGAACAGGAAATGAAAAAGATGGTTTGAAACCAGGTATTGCAAATGCCCCGATGTCAAGTAAGTCAAATTGAAATTGTGACACGTCCTTTTGGCCGGTTACTTGTAGCACGCCGTTATTCAATTTAGGGAGCAAGAGATTACGTTCCCTTATTGCTTGAAATGTGCCACTCAACTCAGGTGCAAAAGATAGAACAGCTCCTGGCGTCAAAACAATCTCTCTCTCTGAGAAAGTAGCAAATCGCCTTCGCCAAAGTGGATTTCCAATAACTTGAAAATCAATAAATGTCTCCAAAAGTGCAACAGCAGTTTCTAGATCACCGCATTCTCGCAATGTCTTGAGTCCCAATTTACTAGCTTCTATCTTTTGCAAAAGGGTCGTAGTTGGATCGGTGAATAAGCTGTCATCAATGTCCTGAAAGGCAGGTTCACAAAGTTCTACCAGAGGTATCCTAAACCCATCTTTTGAAATCAATTGTTCCGCCAGATTAAAGTCTTGATCAAATACTAATGCATCGGGACAAGTGTCTTCAGGTACCACCAAGCAACCGTTAAGACTAAGCCCAGCTGATAATACGAATCGTATATTTTCAAGGTAAGCACCAACTGCTGCTCTATAGAATGGGGGGATAATGGAAAACTTTCCATTATCTGGAATATTTGTAAAAGGGTCAAATTCAAGACCAGACTTCAATGACGTCTTGATTTCAATTGATCCACCACACTTGAAAGAGTTTTGACCAGGGTATGTGATATTAATATCGATAGGCGTATCGACATCCACATAGGTGCCATTGTCAATATCCTCAACATTATAGGATAAACCGGCATCAAATTTAATACCGGCGGTGAAACGGGGTTTGATGGGAAGTGCATTACCAAGTGCATCAAACAATTCTTTAGTACCCTTTAGGACGTCTACAACCGGTTGGGGGATACTATTACCAGATAGACTTTGTAGAATCCCAATGAAAATCTCTATGCCAAGTTGAGGCCCCAGATTGGGGGATTCTTGGAAATCGTCAATGAGTTCTGTTAGGCTCAAATCGAAACTTGAGCGCTTGGAATCAAAATTTGGATCTCTAAGGTCTTGAGCGGACTTTTGGAATCTAGGACTTTGAATCAGGCTCTGAGGAGGTAAGACGCCATTGGATGGGGAGGTTGGGTCACATTCTTGTAAGTTCTGCAGCACATCATCAATCATCAAGTAATAAGTAAGGGAATATAATACGAGTGGGTGTGAGAATTCTACTGGGAATATCACAAATTAAGAGTAATTAATAAAAACAAAACTCACCCTCGTTTCAGACTCCATAATCGTATTCATCGTCAATGCTCTATTCTTAATATCACGACGTAATCCCCTGCGGCGGAATGGGCCATCATTTTCAGATAATATCAATGGGAACATGTCATTAGATGCTAATAGATCATTCGAGTTCATGGTATCACCAACTTCTCCAGTTTCGTCATCATTTACAGCTGTTATAAATACATCCTCATCTTTGAGGCAGATATCTGACACAACGACAGCAGAAGCTTTATTATTATTATTCCTCCTCCCAATACTGGCACCTAATGCAGCAATGGCGATAAAAGTGATACTGCAAATAGCAAGAAGGATGGACTTCTTTCGCTTACTCGCACTGGAGAACTTGGTGTTTTGTTCATAATCGTCATTGGTATTCACATCAACAGAAATGTTGTCATCGTTATCATTGCAATCGTCCAATGTCGGCGCTGGATCTAACACCCATGGGATCTCAATACTTTCTTCGGACATACTATCCAGTATGTTAATTATATTATATATTCGATGTGCACGATGATAATAATTGAAGAAGATTGAAAATTACTTATGAGCATTGTAGTAATAATGAGTATTTCCGTTTCCAACTTTGCACAAATAAACTGAGAGTTTCGTACATTACTCTCTATAAGACTGTTTGAATTATAGTGTACTGATAAACTGAGAGTTTCAATGTTTTACTAAGCATTTCGTTGTTCCTCTCTTGTTCCTCTCATAAGACTGTTTGAATAGGCTTGAGTTTCGACAGCAGACTGGCGCCCAAATAATCATTCGCAGTGAAGTTCTTCCTGGAAGTAATTCCCCGATGAGGGAATAAAGGGCATGGCAACATCATGTTGGGGGGGAAGTTGCACCACCTATTTCCAAAGCGTATTGCTGAGGAATGACCATCTATCTCCACCCGGAGGAGGTACGTGCTGAGGAATGACTGTCTATCTACTGGAGAAGGTAAGCGCTTGATGATGCGCACACCACACTTGCACACTGCTTAAGGGTAGCTTGGTTTGGTTTGGTTCAATGGTAGCTTGTTGTGTGGTGCCATTTCTTGATCACTGACAGTGTTGGATATAAGTGGATGTTATTATTGCCTAGGTGATAGATAAGGGGAAAGCAGATCAAATGCATTAAACCCCCCCGCCAATCCATTCGCTCAACGTGTTGGCTCATTGCCTTTCTTTCTAATCAGTGAGTAAATTGAAAATTAATATCCCAAAACCTACTTTGTAGGAGATGCATGTGGTGGTCATTAATAAAATATACCAAACTAACAATATGCATGATGTATATGCCGTGGGTTAACTGATAAGCCCTTCCCATGTTACCTCGAATTAAATATATTAAAAATGCCTGGACGGTAAACCATTATTGAACGAAGAAGAAGAAGAAGAAGTAAGATCAGAAGTTGAAGATTATAAAGAAAAAACAATGAAGTTAATACAGACGTCCAACACACAAGGCGTCAAATTATAAGGGAAGACCTACCTTCGTAATACCATTGGAAGATTTTAGTAGCAACCTAATCAAGTTTTTAAAACATTGACCGACAATTGTTTAGAAAATTCTCATCTTCCCGCATCCCATGATGAAGTATAATAAGAAAAGTTAGAAGATAGATGTGTATGCTATCATAGTAAACTATCAGCAGAAATAATGAATCTAAATCCTAATACCATGCATCGCTTTACCTACTACATATATCGTTTTATGCTAGCAAATGTTTTAGAATCGAAGGTCTGTATCTTGTTCTTATTGCAATATATCTCGCAGCTCTCAAATAAAAACGTACATTTAATAGTAATGTAAACCTGGACCATCCACCACTTAAGTAAACAGTGCAGTGCAATACACCAAATTATGTTTAAGAACAATTCAAATAAGAAATAATGAGTTTTCTCTTCTGGACTTACCTTGTTTTTGTCTTCAAAGAAATCGATATTGCATAGGTACGAATACGCTATCAAATTAAATACACACTTAGGTTTGATGATAGTGGGCATCATTGTCATGGAAGATTTCGGTATGGTAGAGTGAAAGGCACATCTCTTACCTTCAATGTGGGAGAATCTATGATGGACTTCGGGTAATAGGGAGTCCACTATAAACGGCAAGTCGTAGCTTGTTGGCCAAAAATTATGACAACTAATGGAGTGTGTCACTTTTGCAAAATCGAGCACGCAGGATACCTAATCAAAAATAAGTTCCAGTAAGTTCCACAAGTTTCCCATAGAAATCTCACACTTTTTAAGCATCACATGGAATTTAACTATAGTAGGCAATCGGTGGCGGCACGGCGACCATCACTTATATACTAATGAAATACCGCCGGAACATTACTCACTGGACCCATATTGATTTATGCTGAGGATTAGATACTTTAGAATAGGACCAGAACCACTTCAATTGTACCAACAGTATATTACTAACAAAATGAGCCGTTACAACGATATAGTAATTGCAATAATACACAATAATATACAAACATATACAACAATATACATCAATATAATCGTTGAGGCTAATAAATAATGATATATGATGATGTGCTGCTGGGGGGCGTTATATGTCGGAGGTGCCGCCGTCAAAATGTCGTTTATTTTAAGGTACACCTTGTTATGTTAATAATATATTGGGTGGTATAAACAACAATACAACAACTCCAAACAAATAATTGCAATTAGTTTAAAGGTTGTTAGATGAATTAGTATTGGTTGCTTAGAGTTTGGAGCGTTGTAATTTGAATGGCAGTGGGTATACATAATTAATTTAATTGTTGTTTGTTTGTTGGTTAGGGTGGTGACAATTGCAGTTAGTAGGGTATGTTGGGTTAGATTAATCACGTATTATTGGTTGGTATATGCTATAATGTGGCTATGAGTATTGAAGTATTGGTGTTACTTTAATGGAGTCCATCCTCAATCAGCAACAAACAATACACAACGCAATCTGTAGCGGCCAAAGTATTACAACAGTATTATTGTATGATGTGGTATTAAGATGGGTGGGTATACAATTACACAACTACATATTTATCGAAGAGATATTGTTGTGTTTTGCCGGATGATTTAGCCAGTGAAAGAGGAGGGAAATGGATAATGCACAACAATACACCAACACACAACAATATACAGCAACAATATGTTATTTGATATTGATACCATTGTTTGAGTGATTAGGCACTAAATCATTGGCAAACCGACAATATAATGAGTTTAGATGGGGTAATGAATGTTTTGTTTCGATGTGTGGAGTTTATTGGATGACAGTATATCAAGTATATGTTTGTGTTTTGGTCAAGTTGAGTTGAGGTGGGGATTGGTTATATAGTTGATGTTTGATGTCTAATATGGTGGAATCGAAGTGAACCCAACACAATACAACAATCAGCTAATACATAAGAAGAAGGAGATATGTTGGTTTGACCATTGGAGACATTATATCTATTGAAATGGTCCGGTTATATTCATTGTTTCTACTTTGAGATATCAATATTCAAGCTGGATACTACTAATGCACCATTGGCATAGTAGGTGAACAATAAAGAGTATTCTAATGTATAATTATGCTACTAAACTACAGGATTGCAATGTATTTTGTGGTGCCAACTAACTTAATCCTATACTATTATTTGTTGACATATCATGTGCACATTTTTCAAAAACATAAGTAAATATGAAACGACAATCATAGACCATATTACCGCAGTCCTAAACCGTCACCGCCGTATCTGATCGACAATCATAGTATATATCGGCTACTGGGCGATTGCTGCGGTGATAGGTAGACAATAAGTCCGTCAACGAGCCGCATATTCTCACTAGTATGTCAATATTTCATCGATGAGGAGGTGGTTGAGGAGATGTGGAATATCGGCATCTATTGGACGATTTGGCTAGATCCTTCTTGTCAGTATTTAGATTTGGTTATACATCATTGATATATGCGCCGGGTTACGGTGATAATATCCTCTATTAGCCGTAGGAGCCGCCGATATCCGTGCTATGCGAGAGAGGTGGAGATTCTATTTTTTTTTTTTTTTTCAAAGGATACCGCGTGCTCGAATTTGACAAGTGACACACTCCATTGGCCGATGTCTATCAACTATCCAATTGCTCTCCGCTATCAAACTACATGCACCTCTAACGAGGCTAGAATAATAAACTCAATTGCGTTGTGACTGAACAGCATTGCAATTGATAATCAACGCCAACACTTGAACATTAAAAATACATATTCTTTGATACATATAGATCTCTTTCAACTTTCAATACAATGCTTGCATTAAACAAAAGGAACTTGACCTTTGTGCAAAATGTTCAATCTCAACGTACTAGTCCAAGCGTTGTAGCAACAGGTACTACTGATAATAATACGATGCCATCGACGTCTACTACAATTGAGCCTCAAACACCTGTAGAAGTATCTTCATCATCAAAGACAAAGGGAGTATCACCGCCATCAAGCTTCTGTGGATCAGAGTGTTTATATAGTACATTGGATATACAGAAATTCTTCACAAAGCCGGTAGTACCACCACCACCGAAGGAAGATGAGAAAGTCAATACTACGACACTGAAAGATGATGAAATTGAATTAAACGATGAAAAGATTACAGACTTTTGTTGTGATCGTACTACTTCTTTGCCAACTGCCACTGCTGATACTATAATCACACCAACTGCATCCACTATCGAGCTACCAAAGTCACCACCAGCAGTTGAACGTCAGACTAAGTTTGGTTTCTATAATAAAACATCTGAGGCTTCCAAGTTTATATTGCAAGATCTATCATCGGTAGCATCTATTGACAACAAGGATACTTCAACTAATAACAAGAAGCAAGTACGATTCGTACCCAATGTCATAGACTCACTATTCGAGGGAAGCGTGGGTAGTTCAGTTGATGAACCATGTTTATCATTTGCAAGTAGTTTTAGCGATGATGATAGTGTACTATCATCTGATAAAGCCGCCGCCGCCGACAAATTCTACGGTCGTATTACCACAGAACAACGTTTAAAGGTACTCTCTGACTGTCGTTTGTATCGTATCCAAATAACATCCTATGAAGATATATTCTTAAAGGAACATGGTACAATGCCAAAATCTACACAAGACAAGGCAGGGTTGTCAGAGATTTATCAACAATATCGCGAGAATAAGCGTATCATTCGTGGTGATGCCGCTACTAAGATCCAATCGTTAATTCGAGGAAAGCTAATTCGATTGCAATGGAGTGTGGCGTTGTTGGCTGCGAGTGAAGTTGCTAAAGCTAATGCTGCTGTTAAGAAAGCAAAGATTGAAGCCGAAAGAGCCGCCGAAGAGGAAGCTAAAGTTACCAATGAGAAAGTTAAGGTAGAAGTTGCAGCAGCTAAACAAGGTACTGATTCTACCGACTTGGTAATCGAGGCACTTGGGGGTAACATTATATATGATGTTACAGATGATGAAACAATTACAAAGCAGAATATAACAATGAAGGATATAGCATTTGTTGATGTTACAAAAGAGGAAGAGATTCATACTGCCGAGAGCATTAAGGATATGGCACAAAACTGTAAGTATTGTTTCTAATTTTTGTTTATGAATGTATGATATGCACAAGAGCTTTATACTCATGTGGTTTTTACCCTTTCTTGTGCAGTTATCAAACAGATTGATACTGTACGATCCACTTTGAATGTTAAGACCAAGTACACACCCACAGTAATGACGGCTCAAGAAGAGAAGACAGGCAATCTATTGGAGAATACAGTACCTAGTCTTGATCTCAACAAAGCTGTTCAAGATATGATATTCGTTCCTACATCCAATGAGAAGGAGACCACTGAGACTCCAACTGATATCGTAGAACCAACATCTTCTGGAGATGTTACCAGCTCCATTACAGCTCTACCTGATCAAATCACTGTCGAGTTGATAACCAAATACTTGACACCCGAAGACAAGAGTAGAATCGCCACCAAGATATTGTCTTCTAAACTACAGGATAAGGAGTTCAAGTTGCCACAGTATACTGATGCTCCCGAGGCAATGTGTGATGTATGCGAGATGCCCAAGTTGGCTACCAAGAATGGTACTATTCCTGATGAATGCGTTGTTTGTGATGCACTATACAAAAAGATTTTGAAGCGTGCCAAGAAAGAGGAAAAGAAGAAGAAGGCGGAAGAAGTTGAGGCTGCAACTGATGTTAATGAGAAGAAGAGTAGGATGCGAGCCAAGGAGTATGAAATGGAACGAAAGCAAGCGAAAGAGTGGCTCCGCCGTGAGAAGTATCGTGGTATGGATTGGTCTGCTTCAGTTCCTTCCACTGTGCGTATGCCCGCTGATGTATATAGAGCAAGTAGGAGGAAGGAACGCCGTGATGCTGCAAAGAGTAGCAATTGCAGCAGTGGCACTGACTCATCTCCAATTCAAAAAGAGCAAGACGAAGAGTGCCGTGTCTTGTCACCTGCATCATCGTCGGATGACAGCAGTGCGTATGATAATCTACTAGATGATGAGTGTGTAAGAGAGTTGCAACGTAAGATCCACGGGTCACCTTTCCCTATCAAGAATGGTGAGGAGCCATCTGATGGTGATAAGGAGGAGACAAAAGGCAGGAGCGTAAAGAAGGAGAATGATGCAGGAGTCAGTTATGAAGAGATATCACAACTATATGAAGAGTTTGAAAAGGAGCATAAGGATGTTGTTGAATATGCTCGTCAAAGAGTAGGGCATAGGAGTGGTGGTCGATCCTCTAATCGACAGGACATGTCTCGCCGTATTAGATCATCAAGTGCTCCAAGTGTATCGTCCTTTAGCGAGTCAAGGGACTATGAAGAGAGGCGATATTATGGGCGTGACCATAGACATCGTGAATATTACCATAACTACGACTCATCTGATTCAATGTCAGAATTGTCTTATGAGCGTGACTATCACTATCGTCGTGGTCCTCGTTACTCTTCTCGTGGTAGATACGTTGATAAGGAGAGGAGAAGCCGTCGTAGGCCTAGGGGTTATCGATCTCAGAGACATGAACATTCTCGTTATCATATGAAACTGGATGATTCATATTCTGATGAGTATTTGCCACGTCGTCGAACTAGGGGAGCTAGGGGAACGTTGACTCTCAAAGATCTTCTAGACAGCGGAAGAATGAGAGGAGGGGAGTTATCATTTGACTTCTATTAGGGTCACGAAGTTAATGTTCAAGTTAATGTGTGTGGGAATCGAGTCAATGGTAGGAAGTGTTAATGATTAAGAAGATATGTTTAGCTGTACAACAATAGACCAGATTACAAATGTATATCAGACATTGTAGCCGCTCTTCTCTGGACTAGACTTACTCTTCAGTATCAAGAGAGTATTGATGTACTATGCATTGGCGACGTATTACTTCTTGTACTTGTAGACTTCTGAAGGATACCGTTACCATTTATTATCTAGCTTTTCACTCTCATAAAATCACCCCCTGCTTGACATATAGTCCCCTAGCTGTCTATTGTGCTCCTATGTAAGACGTATTGCGTCAGTTCATTCTATTCTTAGCTATCATTATCATTCTATTATTAGTTATCATTACTAGAGAATAAGTTTTTCTGGGTTATTATTATTATCTAAAGTATCAATCAATATTGAAATAAAGACAACTTCAAACACAGTAAATATTGTTATCTTGAAACAATCAGTATGACGATAAGACAGTTGCAGCTTCAGCTCCTCCTCTTGATAATGATGAGGATATACCTGTTGTCATGGCATCTGCTATGAGCTCGTCAGTACCTCCCCAACCACCAACACCTCCGGCTCCGGGCATGATTGCAAAAACTACTACTACAACATATAGTGATGGAAGAGTGGTAAAAGAGACAACATATCAACCGGCAAACTCAGTAGCAGCAACACAACCAGTACAACAACCCGCTGCTGCTTCGTCTTATCATCCACCAAGACGTGATTTGGGATCCCGTCCTGTAAATATAACTTGTCCGTACTGTTCTCAAACAGGAAAGACGAGAACAAACTATAATTGTGGCGATTGTACATTAATCAGTGTCCTCATATTATTACTTTGCTTTTTGTGAGTATAATTGCATTTGTTCATATGATTGCGTTTCTTTTGTACTCAATTAAACTCATTCATTCATTTACTTTGAAAGCCCACTATTTTGGATTCCTTTCATTTGCCCTTCATGCCAAGATGTTGAACATCATTGTAGCAACTGTGGAAGATTGGTTGGGAAATCTAGAGCTGAATGTTGTGCATAGATATGGACGAAACAAATGTAAAAGTACATATGTAACTGATGTGGACGATGTTAGTGTTAAGTAATATACTAGCGGGAACAATCATGTATATGAAATATCATCTCTTTTTCCAATCTTTGCCAAGAAGAAACCACTTCCTGGAAGTATATGCTTTGATTCCTTTATGTTCAATGGATTAAAGCGAACTGTTCCATGAACAGACCCTTTTTCAATGAAAGGAACATCTTGTAATGATGATTTTTCATGGGAAGTAAATGATACTGGTATAATATAAGCAGCTTTGTATTTGTTCAGTAACCAAAGAACAACTTGTTCATTTTGCATTGACGATAAAGAACAAGTAGAGTAAACCATAATACCTCCTCTTTTCAGTAGACGAAACCCTGATTCGATGAGACGCTTCTGTAGATCAATCAACTCATTCATGTTTGTATCATTCCATGTGGGAATCCTTGACGGCATTGAAGAAGATAAAGATTGCTGTTTCTCTATGATTCGATGCCGAATCGCACCATCAGAACTACATTCTGCATCAACCAACACTCTATCAAAAGATAGATGTGGCAGCGGCTTGAGGCCGTCATCTCTCTTCTGTTCACTAGTACAAACTGCCTCTACCTTCTCGGTTGCTGTAGTTATGCTGGTATCAACATCAATATCACTGGGTTTTGAATCATCATTTGCATCTTCTTCTCTTTGCTGTAATTCTTTCAATCTACGCTTTTCCCTTGCTCTAGCACTTTTATTCATTCGTTTTCGTTTCCCTTTACATCCGTTTTCTAGTAATGATGTATTTGAATCAAATACTAATCCTTCCTGTGTACCATTCATACCAAAAGTTGTACCATCTGTACAGTATAAACGAATTGTATTTGAACTCTTTTTATCTTTGCTGCGCTTGTGTCCACAGGTAGCTTCATCGATATGATACTTCTTGATAATTTTCTTGCATAACGATATTCGTTGTGATGATATATCAACGCCTACAACCATAGACGATGGTGGAAGTAGATCTGCCATCATACATAGCTTAAGACCGGGTGCACAGCACAAATCTAGTGCACGCAATGGTATATCATCATCGGTATCATCTTTGGTTGATGCAATATCTGTTCTATCCACATCATCATATAAATCAAGTAGCAGTGCACCGACTGCAGCACCACTTGTAACATCCATACCATATACTCTTCCAGATTGGAATGATTGGGAGCGATTTAAGTTAAAAGCTGATGGTATTGCAAAGAATTCAATACCGTGTTGTTTAGAGTTGAGCCATGGTATTGGTAGTGGATAATCCTCGTTGTTGTTGTTGTCTTCTATTTTTGACTTTTGTAATTCAGACTGGATATTCAATTGAAGAGAAATATTAGTGCGCATCTGATAACTTGCAAAATTCAACACAATACAATCTACAATAGTGAGTACAAATTAGTATGTTGATAGATAAGTAATGTATATACGATATCCATCAGAAGTTGTTGCAAAATTACACAACAGTACATAGTGCATTTATTACTCACCTTTAAAAGAGTAAGCGTCTCGTCGCGGTCAAATCTAGGATTAAGACGAACAAATCTATGCCGTAGAGATGATCTATCATCATCATTACAAGGCAGCGGTTGTGTGGAGGACATCTTAGGCGCAAGTTTCATCATTCATCACCTCTATCATTCCATCTGCGGTCATCGAGCCACCACCAACAGATATTTAAATCTATCAGTGAACAAGCTGCAATACGAACTGAACTCTCCACTGTTTAGGTCATCACTCTTACATAATGGCCGGCAGAGAAGAATGTTTAATCTCTTATTTCATCGTCATATCATAAAAGAGATAGGAGCTCAATTTCTTTATGTCTCACATAAAAATTTACTTGGTGAGTACAATACAACATACCATATCAGACAATTCACTTCGATGTCTTCATACGCCATATACACCGTCATCAGTAAGAGTTAAGAGAAAAATGACGTCTCCCTATGAAGCCGAGCTATCACTGGCCAAATCAGCAGCTCTAAAGGGTGGCGAGATAATACGATCATACTCGAATGGTAATGGTGGTGGTCGATCGGCTAACTCGGCGACAGTTGCAGTAAAGTCGGTATGTTTATCTGTGTTGTTATTGTGTATTGCACTACTAAACTTCTTATATTAACCTCTGTGGTGGGCGATGGGGAAGTGATACTAATATGATACTCTATTCAATATAATACGTTTGTATCCAATATTAATGATAATTCTCATCACAATCTCTCTTCTTGATTTACTCATACGCAAGCGTAGGGCGTCGACTTAGTAACAGAGGCGGATACACAGGTTGAAAAGGTGACAACGCAAATGATAAAGAATGCGTTTCCAAATGATCTCATTATTGGCGAAGAAGATCAGGCTGAATCGGCAGCTGGTAAACAGGATGAGTTATTTCCTACTGGTAGGATTTGGTGTGGTGAGTTGTTGCAACTTTGTGCCTGTGTATCGATCTCTTATGAAGAGTTATCTCATGTATATATGTATGCAACAACTCTATGTTTTCTTCAAAACTGCAAACAACTTCTATCATTAACAATTATAAAAGTGGACCCGATCGATGGAACAACCAATTTTGTGCACAACGTGAGTTATCTCTATTACATGCATTGCAAATATACACAAGAGACGAACCAATATATCTAACTCATATATCATCCTCTCTCAAACAAAACGAACAATCATGATAGTATCCATTTGTTGCAGTATCCATAGGCTTTATGGATAAGTCAATACCTCGAGTAGGAGTAGTTTACAACCCTTTCACGAATTCATTATATGAAGCAGCACAGGGTAGTGGTAAAGGCACTCTTCTCAACGATCAGCCAGTACAAATTGATAATGTTGCAACATCTGTACAAGATTGTTTATTAGTTAATAATATTGGACATTATAGATATGATGATTTTGTAGATGAATCAACTGACCGGGTAAAGAAATGGCTAAGAGCAGGCCTGCGAGGTTATAGGGCCTCTGGATCTGCGGCACAGAATTTAGCACACGTTGCTTCTGGCCAGGTATCTTGTTACTATGAACACGGCTATGGAGGTCCATGGGATGTATGTGCTGGCATGGTATTAGTACGCGAGGCAGGAGGCGTTGTATGGGACGCAAGAGAGGTTGAAGGAGATGGAAAGGAACTAGAAATGAGATTTGGAAAAGGTAGTGTCTGTGCCGGATCTAAAGAGGTTGTTCAAGATGTACTAAGGGTGGCAGGTACTCCAACATTTACCTTTACAGAGAGCTAATAGTACATATAGTAATCGTATAGCAGAAATGATTTCAATGATATTACCTATGGCTCTCCATTCTCCCCATTCTTCGTGGTCATTACCATATGTAGCACGACATACACGATTGGTATTGTCTCCCCATGATGGGCGTGCTATGGTACTAGAGTACTAATGATCGGAGCCATATCCATAGGATACCGTAAAAAAATGCATGTAGATACTTAAAACAAATTTGGTATTTGGCCTAGGTATTTTGATGAAAGCTTACCATAGCTATTGAATGAAGCTTCTATCCATATATGGTACAACTGATACACCATAACTATGTCAGAAAAGAATGGATCTACGGTCGTGGAGGTTACGGCGGCCATCGGCGAAGGAGAGGAGGAGGTAGTTGGATTAATGAAATCATCAATAGGTGCCGATAATAAGAAGTCATCAAAAATTATAAGTACTACTGATACCATCGGTGGAACATGGAGAGATAAATATCTAGAATGGAAACAGCAGAAATATCGGTTACCTCGTCATTATAGGCTGGTGAGTGTTCAGTACTCATATTGAGTGATCATATCAATCATTGCAATATTTGCTCACGTGATATGTGCATCTCTTCCATCATATCTTATTCACCAATACACATTTCGCATATGTTATACACTATATATAATAATAGCACACTGAACAAGATGCGGCCAAGTATAGTCTATGGAGTATCAACTTTATTATCACAACATCAGCCATCAATACAAAGATGCTCAATCCTAACTTTGCAATTATGTGTAACCCAAACAGTGGATATGAAGACTCATTCGAGTCCACCGAGCCGTTCGGTTTCAACAGTGCTACCTACTTTCTTCCTATGTGTACTTTGATTGGGGTTGCTATTGCGTCTGTCTTCATTGGACAATTATCTGATAAGTTTGGTCGAAAGAAGTTACTTTTGATATTGGGATGGATATCAACAGTCGGGAGCATTATCAAATATTACACAAAAGACACATTCTGGGGTTTCTGTGCATCAAACTTTGCCTTCGGATTCTTCTTAGGCAACTTACCAGTAGGAATGGCGTATATCGGCGATGTAGAACATAATCAAAAGAGGAAGAATGAAATGCTTGGAGTACTTGTTGGCTGTTTTGTGGGAGGCAATAGCGGAGGAGGGATCATAGCAGTTCTAATGAATGACTTCGGGTTATTCGCCCCTTTATGGATCGGTGCCATATTGATGGCTATATCTTGTGTAACAAGTCATATTTATATGATTGAGCCCGGAGACGGAAGGTTAGATGAAGATGTGGCCGACAAACTTGTAGTGGATGATGATGATGACGAAGAAGAGATAGTAGTACGACCAGAGACAATTGCCAAGCCAGTCATGTACAACATCGTTGGAGGAGCTCTTCTTGATAACATTGGATCTACTGGCCTCTTCCCACTTTGCTTATCACCTCTAGCATTACAAACATTCTATGGTGACTTTGTAGCAAAGGGAGAGGAACCGATCATGACTATTACTGCATATCAATGGCTATCTGTTTGTGTAGCATTGTTGGTGATCCCGTCAACTCAAGTTACTCCATGGACCTTCTCAAAAGTGGGGGTTGCCGGTACTTGTGTATTTGGCAACTTATGCACTGCGGTTGTGACAGGACTCCTATTAATGATTGCCAACTTTCCGGCTACATCTTTAACGTTTGGGTTCTTTGTGTTTGTGATGTATGCTGGCTTCCCCTTCACTGTGCTTAGTCAACTCACAACGGGCCCGATGTTGGACGTCATTGCTCCAGAGGACAAGATTGGTTATGTCCAAGGACTGAACAATTCATCAATGGTAAGATATTATCTTGCATGAACATATCTCTGCACTTTTTTTATACTCACATCTTACTTTTCTCTACCGAACCTATTAAACTTTTCAAGAACTTTGGAATGGCTCTGGCTCCGTGGGCATTTGGACTTCTAGCTGACGCTGCCGGCACAAATATTGCAATCATATGCGGTATAGCCTTCTCTGTCTTGGCAGCATTAGGTAAGTTCCAATGGTTGTTTTACAATATAAGATGAACACATCTTATGCACATTGTTTATACTCACATATTATACTCTGTACCTATAATAGCCAATTCTCCACTTATGTGGAACCCTCAGATGGGTAAACAAAAGCCCAAGCCTCCTCTTGGTAAACGAAAGCTACCTGGAGAGGATGATGCGCTATTTCAGAAGATCCTTGATGGAGATGTAGTGGATCCCGAAATGGCCTTCGAAATTAATAGAGATCGAGGCCTTCATGGCAAGCCTGCTATCACACCTCGTATTAAGACATATGAGGAAGAGAAGGATCATCTTGATTTACTCGCTAAAGGTGCAGGAGAGACTTTTAAATTTCGTCTGGATTTGTATGATCGGGTTATATCAGGACTCTCAGAGACTGGGAATGATCCAAAACATCTAGTGTTTTCAAAGGATGAGCTAATCGATGTTCTTAACTCAATGAAGGGTGCTAATAGAGAGGTTGAGGACGAAGCATCTAGAGAACTTGGACAGTGGTTCGGAGAGTATCTCGCTGACAATGGTTACACTCCTCATACTGCTTCTGTATTAATGAAGCAGCTTTTCATATCATCATTCCCACCGCTTACTCGAGACCGGGACTTCACGGAGGATAACGTCATGGACTACTTGTTGAGGTCGAGGAAGGTACTTGCAACTCATGTCGAACAAGAGAACAAGAATAATACGACCAATACACTAGCTCTACATCCCTATTCATCTGGTTGGTGGTAAACAGTATTGGGTATTCGAATTGTATTTGGTGACAATGAAAAGATCATCTTGTGTTTGTACCCTACTAAAGTTAATGTTTCTGTTATCTGTTGGTCTAACACAACTTCATTTGCAAAGATTTTACTAACTCCAATATTGATTTATATGATCGGAGTCTAGCACTGGTCACCATCGTATCGACATGTATCTGAATTCTTTTCACAGTGCTTAATATTTGCTCTCTTTGCCTCAATCTCTGTCATTTGGTAGTTTTCCATTTCCCATTTTACTCTTTGATTGCAATTTATACCTTTAGCATTCTTCCAGTGACATCGACCGCAGAATTTAGCAATCTCCAATAAATCCTCTTTGACCAAAAAGTCCACTGTCACAGACAAAGTTTTATATAAGTTATGATGCATATTATAGGAAAATACAAACATTGTTTATAATGTATACTTACCTTCATCTTGATTAATGTTTGTCTCTGAATACTTTCCCATTTCTTCAATTATATTACTAGTACTATTTGTACCTTGACCACGAAGACCAACATTGAGTATGTTAAGCTCTTTTCTTGGTTTCTTATCAAAGTAAAAACTAACTACTATAACAACACTACCAAGTAGAAAACCAAGTAGAAAGATGCCCATCATCATACGTCGACTTATCACTAATGGTTTGGGTGAATGTGATGTAAAGCCCTGGCCATTACCACCACGTCTATTATTATCATCAAGGATGAATATACCGTCATTTCCATTATTGTTTCGAGTATAAGCATTATATCGAAATGAATTATTCAACATTGACTTTAATTGCTGAGACACTTCCTCATCTTGCTCATTAGCACGCATTGACCATCCTCGCATATCATCATTTTCATGTGCATCATTAAATGCAATTTCCTCTTCCGTATCCAGCGGTGGGTCAGCGGGTATACGATGTACTGTATTTTCATTAACATTAGGATTATCTGAATAAAATTGTAGCATTTGTTCCTCTCGCTGTAGACGCATCTTTTCAACCAATTCTAACCACTTATCTCGACTCGGTGCATTAACAAATTCATCCATAGCTTTTTGTTGTTCAAGCGTTGATTCTGGTAATAGTTCAAGAGCTAGTTGTGGTGTACCATCTAAATCAAGTGGTGCACCATCTTGGGAATAATGTTCAGATGAACCATCACTACTCCCATCGCCGGACGATACAGTAGACGAATTATCATCATCATCACGACCTCGCAACATATCAATACCAATATCAAACATATTATCAATTGTTTAATTGTGAGGTAAGGGTAATTAACTGTGCACCTTCCATTTTTGATTAAAAAATACTTGTGCTGTCAAAATGATACATAGTATCGTATGCTTCAAATATGTGTCACGGATTATGAAAAAGGTACGCAATCATCAAGCTCCCATTCTTGGTCGTCCACACCTTTGGTCACCTTCATTGGATGTAAATTATGTATATAACAGAGCAATTAACATTATCACATCACTTTTTTTAGGGCTCTCTTTACCCACTATATGCTTTGAAAAAGCTATTTATTGGAAGTCGAGAAAGTCTAAGTC
>Ga0214481_100052_pt1 | contig 47402 bp, 38 predicted proteins | sample M1_20Mar14CPVII9_4_FD_165057 | JGI IMG/M metagenome (GOLD analysis project Ga0214481, IMG submission 165057) | Marine eukaryotic communities from Monterey Bay, California, United States - M1_20Mar14CPVII9sort6BwellG10 | ecosystem: Environmental > Aquatic > Marine > Unclassified | place: USA...
TGACGTCTTTGGCTGAAATGGTTACGCTCATTGTTTTTCCTTCTCTTGGTATCAAACTCAAGAATCCCTGAAAACTCAGATGCAGTGAGTGGATTTGCGATTGGTGACCTGCAGACCACCGACGAGGATTTTGGGGACACCCACAGCTATGAAATTACAGGCGGACCGGATGAAAGCAACTTTAGTCTGGGAGGCACCAACGGGGCGACGCTAATTCTCAGCGACTCCCTGATCGATTTCGAAAACAAGTCGAATTATCAGGTAGAAATCACGGCCACCGATTCAGGTGGCGAGGAAATCAAAGAAACGCTTATCATCCAAGTCGATGATCAAAACGACGCGCCTTCAGGAATCAACCCTGGCAACTTTTCAATCCTTGAAAATCAGGGAACAGATGCAGGAGTCGTCTTAGGCAGCTTGTCCACACTCGATCAGGACTCGAATGATTCCTTTACCTACACGATCGTTGGTGGATTAGATCAGAACTCATTCGAAATTGGCGGGATTTTAAACGATCAACTAATTATCACCGAAGCCAACATTAATTATGAGGCAAAGGATTCCTATTCCGTCATTATTCGAAGCACTGACGCCGCACTCGCACACCACGACTCGCTTATCACTGTCTCAGTCGTCGATCAAAATGAAGCACCCACCGAAATAATACAAACCGAATTTTCAATTCTCGAAAACACACAAGCTTCCAACGGAATTTCAATCGGCAATTTAAATACCGCCGATCCCGATTTCAATGAATCCTTCACCTATAGTGTTATTGGAGGATTCGATTCGAGTCAGTTTCACGTCACCGGATCAACGCTTTACTTTACTCACGATTCGATAGATTTCGAGCAAACAGAAACCTATCTCACGTCCATCCTCGTACAAGACAGTGATGGCAATCAATTGCAAGAACTGATCTCTGTCAATGTTATTGATGAAAACGAATCCCCCAGCGACCTCCTCAACACTGAATTTCAAATCCCTGATAACACCGACACCACTACCGGGAGAATCCTCGGTACCTTGAATGCGATTGACCCCGATGCAGGCGAAACATTTTCTTACGAAATCCTCGACGGTGCCAACTCATCTCTTTTCAGCATCGGCGGAGCAAACAACGACGAACTTATATTGACGGCTAAGACGCTTGACTCGGCTTCCCAGCCACTGCTTTCAGTTGACGTCAAAGTAACGGACAGTGGCGGCAATACTCATACTGAGACGATCGCGGTCAACATCATCAGTTTCAACAGTGCTTTATTACCTGCAACCTTTGACAACAGTTCGACTGCGTCAACTGACGACGCAACATTTGGAACCAGCGAAGATGAATCCTCGATCAGCGAATCTGAAATAACGCCGGATGAGATAATCGTAGAAACTGTCATCGAAACCAATGACATACCTGCGATTGCAGCGGCGCCAGTTCAAATGGACGTTGGTATGATCCAAGCAATTAATTCAATCACCCGCTTCGACCGAGGGCCACAATTCAGTGAACTGGTTCAGGACAATTACATTTTTGAGAAATCAGCTACCCTGACTTCCACGATCGAGAACGCGTCTGAAAAAGTCGTCAAAACTCGCTTTTCAACCGCAGACATCGCCGCCAGCCAGTTTGAATCAATTTTTTCAGGCGCAGCGCTGAGCTCATTAAACGCCTTACAACTCGAAGTCAGTAAAGACTCGTTGTTTAGTAAATCTATTCTTGGAACTACTACCATTGCCAGCGCCTCGCTTACCGCCGGCTATGTAATTTGGCTGCTCCGAAGTGGTGTCTTGTTCAGCAGCATGGTCACGTCACTCCCCGCGTGGAGGACTTTCGATCCACTCCCTGTGCTTGGTTACCTGAACGAAGTCGACAATGAACAACTAGAAGACGATTCCTTAGAAACCCTCGTCATTAATTCGAACCGTGCTTCGAAGGCTGGAACCCATGAAATTTAAATTATCCACCCGATTTCGCGTCGCAGTAGGTCAAGTTGGCCTCCTGACGAGTCTCCTGCTTCTGGCCGTATTATTAGGGTTAGTCCCCGATCGACAATCGGAAATCCGGCATGGCCGCGCTGTACTAGCGGAGGCAATCGTCATCAAGGCAACTCCCTATTTCACACCCGCCGAATCACAGAATCTACAATCCGTCATTAAAGTTTTCGTCGAACGAAACGATGCTTTACTATCCGCCGCTGTCAAACGGCAAGACAAAACAACCCTACTCAATGTTGGAGAGCATCGCGGAAACTGGACTCCGATGAATACTGAGTATTCTTCTAACACCCAAGTGCGAGTACCTATTTATTCAGGTGACGAACGATGGGGTCAATTGGAACTAAGATTCAAACCAGCCGATGAATTTTTAGGGTTCAATTTTTCACAAGCTCAAATCGTTCCCTTAACGCTGTTTCTCGCCTGTAGTAGTTTTTTTGTATTCTACCTATACCTCGGGAAAATGCTCAAAGCACTTGATCCAACAAGCGCCATTCCGCCACGCGTTCGCTCAGCCTTCGACACGCTCGCTGAAGGGCTCATGGTAGTCGACCTAAGTGGTCAGATTGTATTAGTCAACGAAGCTTTTGCTGATTTAGTTGGAGAGGAATTCAACGACTTGATTGGCAAGAAAGCATCTGAATTTGCCTGGGAAGCCCCCGACGGTTCATCCATTTCAAAACAAGATCTGCCGTGGTCCCAATGTCTCAAAACGGGAGAGGCCCAGCGCAATGTTGAGCTCCAGCTTTTGGATCACCGAAAAGAAAAAAGAACCTTTAGCGCCAACTGCACTGCAGTAATGTCTTCGGGGACGAAACACGGGGGTGTTCTGATCGGTTTGGACGATGTTACCCAGCTCGAAGAAAAGAAAAAAGAACTTGGAGTCGCGAAAGACGCAGCCGAAGCGGCCAACCAAGCGAAAAGTGATTTCCTGGCCAACATGAGCCATGAGATCCGCACACCCATGAACGCCATTCTTGGTTTTACCGATGTCTTGCGTCGCGGGTACGGTAAACAGAATGATCCCAAAAAATACCTGAACACAATTCACTCGAGTGGAAAACATCTCCTCGATCTAATCAATGACATCCTCGACCTCTCAAAAGTTGAAGCCGGCAAAGTCGAAATTGAAAACACTCCTTGCCAACCCATTCAAATTATCCGGGATGTTTTCCACGTACTTTCTGGGAAAGCCGCCGAAAAATCAATCCAATTAGATTTCAATTCGGCAACGCCAATTCCCGAGACGATCATCAGCGATCCGCAAAGAATCCGGCAGATCCTGACAAACTTAGTTGGCAATGCGATTAAATTCACCTCCGAAGGAGGTGTTCGTGTCACGATAAGCCTCCTCGACTCCGAACCTAGTCAATTGCAAATCCAAGTGCGTGATTCAGGGATTGGAATCTCGAAAACCCAACTGGATAATATTTTTGATCCATTTGCCCAAGCGGACACCTCGGTTACACGTCAATTTGGAGGAACCGGTCTCGGTCTCACAATTAGCAAAAATTTCGCTGAACTGATGAACGGTGATATTTTGGCTGAAAGTGAAAAAGGAGAAGGCAGTACATTTACGTTTACTACCGCCACCGGAGATATCTCTCAAACGACACTAATCCAACCCTTAGGCCTCGAAGAAACTGAAACTGAACAAGCCAATGACTCTATGGTTTGGCAATTCAAGGGCGAGCGGGTGCTCGTCGTGGATGATGGCAAAGAAAATCTCGATCTTGTCCGACTGCTCCTCGAAGAGGTCAACCTACACGTCACTACTGCCGAGGACGGCCAGATTGGATTCGATAAAGCAATTCAAAATCCGTTCGATCTGATCTTTATGGATATGCAGATGCCTGTCATGGATGGCTACACTGCCACTCGCATGCTTCGAACTCATAAAGTGACTACGCCGATTTATGCGTTGACAGCACATGCAATGCAAGGATTTGAAAAGGGATGTCGCGAGGCTGGTTGCACAGGATACCTCACTAAACCGATTGACATCGATAAACTGCTTGACACCGTCGGCAACGAACTCAATGGACAACGAGTCAAATCAGACAAAGAGACTCCAACACACCTTAGGGCAAATCCAGCTCAGACTGACAGCAGGATTGTCTCGACTTTACCTCAGGGTATTCCGGAATTCGATTCCATCGTCAAGTCATTCGCCATACGTCTTAACGAGGAACTTGAAAAACTCGAGATTGCCATTAGAAATAGGGACTTTAAACAAATTGAGCACACAGCGCACTGGCTAAAAGGTTCCGGCGGTACCGTCGGCTTCAATCAGTTTACCGATCCAGCGAAACGGCTCGAGTATTATTCAAAACAGCAGGACACAGATGAAATGGCGATGGCTTTTGAGGAAATTTTAGAGATTTCAAGAAAGATACAACCCGATCCAAACGGGGGTTCAGACCTGCCACCTTCAACGGGTTCGGTCGACCCCACCAAGGAATCGCCAAATCCTGCCCAAGAGCAAAGCCTGCACTCAGCAACCAAGCAGTTCCTGCCAGATGCCCATGCTCAAATTAAATTGATGCTTGATGCTTGGCAGCAAAAGAACTATGGCAAACTAAATCGATTAGCAATTGAATTTGCTACCGAAACCGAACACCTTGGCATCCCACTCCTCCCAGCCTACTCGCGAGCCCTCGCTGGGTTTGCAGAGCAAAACAATAATGACGAAATTCACGCCACCTTTCTCCAATTTTGCACATGGGCGGAAAAAGTGGAAACCGGCAAACTCGAACAACTCCTTAGTGCTGGGACGTTTCCTGTTTTAGCACTCCCGATGCCCGGTTCACCAACCGCTAACCTGCATTGACGAAGCAAAAGCTCCGTCGACTACCACGGTCAGACCAATTTGAGCATTCGAACCACTTCAAATTAAATCGATCCAAATAGGCGAGTTCGAAAGCGCGGAAACCAGCAAACGCGGCTACGCGCAACTCCCTTGTGCCTTGTGCATTCGACCATCTGGATGGCAACCGGGAAGATCAGAATCATAGAACTTAGCCAACACCGATTCCCAATCTTCGCGGGAACGAATTTTCACAAAAGCTGACCTCACCGAATCGTGCTCGGGATGGAGAATCGAATATTTAATTCCGAATTTTCTCATCAACTGTCCCACACGGCTCTCACCGTACAGCGATTCTGCTAATCGATAATGTTCCAACATGACTTCTCGCTGTTCACGCAGCGATGGAGGCTCCGGCAACGGCAAACCGGCGGCCAACGCGCGAGCTTGTTGAAAAATCCATGGATTTCCAATTGCGCCTCGAGCGACAGTTACACCGTCGACGCCAGTTTCCTTGATCATGTCAAGACAATCCTGAGCAGTAAACAAATCGCCACTGCCTAAAATTACTTTATCACCAGCGTGCTGTTTTAGTTCTTTTAAAAACTCCCATTTACTCGGACCGACATAACGCTGAGTGACCGTTCGACCATGCACCGTGATTGCCGCAACTCCCAGGTCAAATGCTCCATCGAGAATTTCAAAAAAGTTATCCCGACTTTCAGGCGAGTCATCAATCCCGCGGCGCATCTTCACCGTCACTGGAATGTCTGAAGGAACGTTATCGCGGGTCTGTTTAACAATCTCTAAAGCCACTTTTGGTTGACTGAGATGAAATCCACCTCGGCAGCGACCCAGGACTTTTTTTACCGGGCAGCCAAAATTAATATCGATCACATCAAAACCGGCTTCGACCAATTTCATTGCACCCAAAGCAAACTGCTCGGGTTCGGCACCCATTAGTTGCCCACCAACCGGGTGCTCTTCTTCAGAAATATGCAAAAAGTGGCTCGTCCGCTTTCGCTCTTTTAAATTAACAAGAAATTCATCCAGCATGACTTCGCAAATTGAATACGGTGCACCAAGGCGCCGCGCGATCACTCGCATCGGCCAATCGCTGTACCCTGACAAGGCAGCCTGCACGATTGGAAATCCAATTTCGACAGACCCAAGCTTCAGTGGTTTTAGACTTACAGATTCCATAGAATTGGCTGAAAATGAGTGTTTTTCGTGGTTGAGTACTGGTTTCGCAAGAAAGAATGTGACTTTTTTCTCAACCAAAACCGAAATCCGGATTAAGAAAATAAACAGGATTAGTTAATCTTTGGATATCTTACGTCGATTTGCCATTCTGAGATAGAGTTATCCTTTGACGAATTGGGCGAGTTCTCTTTTTGTTGCCAAAATTCGAACCTCCAACTGGTTAGCAAACTCCACCAACGTCTATCCATTCACAACTTTAACCTGAGATCTCGTTAAACCGAAACATCGGAGAGTCCTTGCCATGGAAGCAGTAATAGAAAGCCTCATCGCTTGGTGGCCATTCTGGCTTGGACTGGCAATTCTGGCGGCCTTAATCCTCCTGATGCAAATCTGGGCACTTCCCCGAAATCTGCCCTACCTGGCCCGCGGTCAACTCGTAACCAAAAGCGAACTGAAATTCTACAAATCACTTTCAAAAGCAGTTCAGGACGATTTTCAAATATTTGCGATGGTTAGGATTGCCGACTTATTACGTGTCGAAAAAAACAACAAACACCGTCGCAAATGGCTCAACAAAATCCTGGCCAAACATATTGATTTTGTGCTGTGCGACCCGGGCACTCTCAAGCCATTGGTTTGTATTGAACTCGATGACATCTCGCACCAAAGACCCGAACGGATTGAAAGAGATAAATTCGTAAACCAGGCTTTTAAATCCGCGCAACTTCCGCTGCTTAGGATTCCAACGCAACCAGAATATCGGTCTCGGGAAATCCGCGAACTAATCGAGAGCGTCCGTTAGGCTAAGACTCAACACGCAACGCCGATTGATACAAATTGGAACCATCCTTTCATTCGGTCGCGCAGGTGGCGTGATACCCAGAAGTTTCATTAACACCCCCTCCCTTACCCTTTGCATAGGTTTAGCTAAACTTTCGACTCGAGCTCAATCCGCCGTCTCCACTTTTAACACACCGTTAAGTTTTAGTTATGAGCGATTTCCCCAAACGTGCTGCTGTTGCCGTAATTGTTGATGGGCCTAAGTTTCTGACCATTCTCCGGTCACGGTCAGTGCGCGCACCGGGTCAAATTTGTTTTCCAGGCGGCGGAATTGAAGTAGCAGAGTCGCCCCAAGCAGCCACGGTTCGGGAGATGCGTGAAGAACTCGGAGTCGATGTCACCGCCCAAAAAGAAATCTGGACGAGTGTCTCGCCACGAGGTCTTGAAATTCACTGGTGGAAAACAGTAATCGAAATTGGGCAAACAATTATTCCGAATCCTGACGAAGTCGAGTCCTTCAGTTGGCTGACAGCCAGAGAAATAGTTGCCTGCACCAATTTACTAGATAGCAACCGCTGCTTTTTCGAAGCCCTTGAGAATGGTGTATTTTCTATTTGAAGTCTCTCTTGCTTATTCGATTCGGTAAATCAGGCCTTAAAAGAGGCTAGAGCTTCTCAGTACAGAACTCAGTCTCTTAAGGTTCGAATTTATTTAACGGACTGGTTCGCCAGTTCATCACACAACAAGCACCGCAGTTCTCGATTTGTTCGTGCTGCTTTTATGCGAAGTGACTCCAGCGAGACAACTCTCAATGCTTGTTCAATTTAAATCACTATCCCTGTTAGCTTGGAGGAGATTCACGGATACCACAGTAAGAAACCGACCAATATTAGCACTACCAATTCAAAAATCAAAAGAGTAGAGAGAACGCCCCCTAACACATCTTCTCCAAACGGAAGATTGATTCAGCGAGTATCAGTTTACGCTTTGCCGCCAAAGAAAGGGCTTTTAACCGAACTCATGGTCTGTCGGTTCTGGGATTTTTCTAGCTCAATTTCAGATAGAAAGCCGAGAGTCGTCGATCTTCCCGCCGGTCGCATCCTGATTTTTGCTTCGCATTTCGTCGCTTCATTTTTACTCTCGTTTTGGAGTTGGTGCGTGGACTTTTACTTGTTGATTGAAACGGCTCAAGGAGTTGGGCTTTCCCCTGTACCCATTTCAATCAACCACTTCCCTACACGGAACTAGGCTGCATCGATTTCTATCACAGGAAATAGGTTCTTCTCAAACTGGCAACAGAGTCTGAGAAAGTCAGAGTCTGAGAAAGTACTATTAAGCGTGACTCCCGAAATGCGGAAATTAAACGTCAGTTCGCCATCGCTTTGCGTTATTTTTGATGGCAAGCAATGGAGCAATTGACGCCTCAGAGGATTTCCGGTTTATTGCCGATCAGATCAAAATACAGCTCTAGAATCGTTTAACCAACAGTTGGAGGTGGAGCTTGGCACCCGCGTTGGCAAAAGAAGCCAAGAATTGGACGAAATTTGCGTTCAATCGACTTTCTAAGCAGCATTTACGATTGTAAAAGCCTCAATGAACCGATATAGTTTTCGTTCCTAGAGCGTGGGATTTCCCTACGCAAAACATTATCAACCCTTTTTGATCCCATCGGTGCTGCTCCTGCCATAAGGACAGTAAAGGCAGTTTTTGCCGAGAAAACCGGTAGTGATGGAGTAAATTCATGGCAAATGCGCTAGTTCAAGATCTTATCGATGCGGGTGTTCACTTCGGCCACAGAGCCAGTCGCTGGAACCCGAAGATGTCGCCGTACATTTACGGTCGCAAGAACCAAATCCACATCATGGATATCCGCGAAACGGTACGCGGGCTTTTGCGAGCCAAAAAATACGTTTCCCAGGTTGCCAGTGGTGGAAGTCTCGTTTTATTCGTCGGCACGAAGCGACAAGCCTCGGCCGCAGTTCAGCGTGAAGCCGAACGTTGTGGCATGCCTTACGTTAGCGAACGTTGGCTCGGTGGCGCGTTAACTAACTTTCGCACGATTCGCAGTCGGATGGGTCGACTCGAAGAACTCGAGGAGATTCGCGGCGGCGACAAAATCGAAGGATACTCAAAGAAGGCTCAGTCGTCTTTGAATCGTGAGTTCCGAAAGATTCACCGCAACTTGAACGGAATTCGCACGATGAATCGCAAGCCGGAATGCTTGATCATCGTTGACCCAAACAAAGAAAAGAACGCGGTTCTCGAAGCAAAAAAACTTGGAATCACAACCGTTTCTTTAATCGATACCAACTGCAACCCTGATCTGATCGATTTGCCAATCCCCGGCAACGACGACGGTATTCGCTCGATTGAATTAATCATGAGCCACATGGCTGACGCCGTTCTTGCAGGTCGGAAAGCAATCGTTGCGAAAAACGAAGGCAAAGAATCTGGCGCCAAAGCAGACGCTGCCCCGAAAGCAGACGCTGTGCCAGACAAAGATGCCGAAGAAACTGCAGTTTAATCCCGACTGCTTTATTTTGAATAAACAACCGGCAGGGCTCTCAACGAGCCCAGTCGGTTCTTCGAATCCGATAGAGATCAACAAACGATTTTCTTTGCGCTGCGAGATTGCAGCCGATGAGAACCAATCATATCCCCTTACGACACCGGTAAAACGCAAACCGGGATGCACTCGAGTCCGACCGATTCGTTGCAACTGTCGCGACATTTGATACCAAGAGAAGGAAAAACAATGAGCGTAACCATTTCAGCCAAAGACGTCAGCGAATTGAGAAAAGCGACGGGCGCCGGGATGATGGACTGCAAGGAAGCACTAAAAGAATCCGGTGGCGATATCGAGGGTGCCCTCGACTTCCTACGCAAGAAGGGACAAAAAGTAGCGGCTAAACGAGCCGGTCGTGACGCCAATGAAGGTGTCGTTGTCGCACTCACCAACGAATCTGGCGACACTGGAATCATCCTCGCCCTAAGCTGCGAAACCGACTTCGTCGCCAAAAACGATGATTTCATTGCTTTTGCCAATAGCCTCGGGCAACTGGCTCTTGAAAACTTGCCAGAGACAAAAGAGGAGTTACTCGCACTTCCTTACGAAGGTACACCGCTTGCCGAAAAGCTTGTCGAGCAAACCGGAAAAATCGGCGAGAAAATCGAGATTTCGGGCTACGGTAAGATGAGCGGCGAAAGCATTGCTACCTACATCCACGCCGGCAGCAAAATTGGCGTCGCTGTCTCCTTCAAGTCCGGTGGTAATGACGATGCCGCGAAATTCTTCCGAAGTATTGCGATGCACATCGCAGCGATGAACCCTGTTATTCTTTCACCGGAAGAGTTTGACGCAGATTTCGTTGCCAAAGAGACCGAGGTCATCCAGGCTCAAATCAAAGCCGAAAACGATCTCAACGAATCTGAGAATCTCGGCAAACCAATGAAGAACGTGCCGCTCTTCGGAAGCAAGCTTCAATTGACCCCTGAGGTCATGGCGAAAGCCGAAGCCGACATCAAAGCACAATTGGAAGCTGAAGGAAAACCCGAGAAGATCTGGGACAAAATCGTACCAGGAAAACTCGAGCGTTTCGTTGCCGACAATACGCTGCTCGACCAGGAACGCTGCCTGTTAAGTCAGTTCTTTGCACTGGACGATAGCAAAACCGTTAAGTCAGCCATTAGCGACTTCGCAGATGCTGCAGAAATCGTTGAGTTCAAGCGACTGTCGGTTGGCTAAAGCAACCCAGACAATTAAAAATTCGACAATTTAATCGTTGTCCTAGAAGCCCTGCTGTTTGCAGGGCTTTTTTTGTATTCTAATCAAGTCAGGCAGGGCAACCTACAATCGATGCGGCGAACCGACCCGCTCAAGGAACGATGCCCTTAGGTTGGCAGCTGTCCGCCAATTTTTAGAGACCGAATATCTGAACCCCACAACAATCGAATGACGCAAACCGCAAAATATAAACGAATAATCTTAAAACTGTCAGGCGAGAGCTTCAGCCCCTCTGGAGAACGGGGGATCAGTATGGAAGAGGTTGTGCACATCTCGCAACAAATTAGCGAAGCACAACAGCTTGGGTGCCAGATAGCGGTCGTTATCGGTGGCGGCAACATCCTTCGCGGTAGCCAATTCAAAGCGAAAAATAAAGTCGTCCACGAAGCGACTGCGCACTACATGGGTATGATGGCCACAATTATTAACGGCCTTGCCCTTCAGGATGCACTTGAATCCGTCGGCTGCCAGACGCGACTGATGAGCGCCATAAAGATGGACGGCGTTTGCGAGCCTTACATTCGCCGTCGAGCCCACCGGCATCTTGAAAAAGGACGAATTGTCATTTTAGGCGCCGGCACCGGAGGCCCCTTTGTAACCACTGACACCGCCGCTGCGTTGCGCAGCATGGAACTCGAAGCAGATATCCTCATGAAAGCCACACGCGTTGATGGCGTATACAGCGAGGATCCTGAAAAGAACCCCCATGCGGTACTCTACTCCGAACTTGAATTTCAAACGTGCATTGAAAAGAACCTTCGTGTCATGGACTCCACCGCAATCTCTCATTGCATGGAGCACAACATGCCGCTGATGGTTTTTAACTTTCGCAAAGATGGAAACATCATCAAAGCGGTTCTCGGTGAAAAAGTCGGAACCATCGTCAGCAACAATCCAATTGCAGACTAATATTAAAACCAATCCAAACGTCAGCCATTTATATAATTTCCCTTGTCGACACTAACGGGAAATTAGGCGTATAATCGAATCAGCCCGTCGGCCATTCCCTGAATCAATTTGAGCCAGGGACCGCCGATCGTCTTGAATACAAAAATTAATATAGAACAGTAGTTTTACTGAACGGAGAACCCTATGCCTGCCGCCGCAATCATCGAAGATGCCGAACAGAGGATGGATAAAGCAATTGAGGTTTTGAAAAAGAGCCTCAGTGGAATTCGCACCGGGCGAGCCAACCCAGGACTGGTTGATTCCCTACGGGTGGATGTTTATGGATCTCCCACACCGATTAAGCAAGTGGCTCAAGTCGGTGCTCCCGAACCAACACAAATCGTCATTCGCCCTTACGACACCGGCATCATCAAGGAAATTGAAAAGGCAATTGTTGCCAGCGACCTTGGCTTCAATCCCCAAAACGACGGGCGCGTCGTCCGAATTAACATTCCACCACTTTCGACTGACGTGAGAAAAAAGATGGTCAATCGGATCAAAGAATTGACAGAAGAGGCCAAAATTTCAATTCGCAACGTCCGTCGCGATGGCAATAAAGCGGCAGACGTGGCCGAAAAGGATAAGACTCTTTCTGAAGACCAGAGAGATGACGTAAAAGATCAGGTTCAAGAACTGACCAAGAAGTTTGAGATTCAAGCCCAGGAAATTGCAAAAGCAAGAGAATCCGAGGTTATGGAAGATTAATTTTTCCTAACCCAGCAACCCCAAAGAAAGGCTCTGACCATCCGGTCAGAGCCTTTTTTTGTGAAGTAATAGTTGTGAAACAGCTCTCCTCCAACCAACATGCTATCGCTTTTCGCCCCGCCCCGACTGAAATCCCGTCCAAAATCGTAGTCTTCAGCTGCCAATGTCAGTTGAATTTGCCAAAAAAGTAAAGCTATACCGGTCGGTAAAGCATTGCCTTTTAACCAAGCATTCACGATAAAAACCAACCTATTGAATTAACCGCCCACAACGCTCCGAATGCTGATCATATCTAAGAACATTTTTCCGCAGAAGCGCGTTTCGCACTTCGATTTGACCTATTGGTTGGAGTACCCCATGAGAATTCAAACTACATTCCTTGCAACACTCTTCACCGCAATTGCTGTTTTGACAATTGACTGTGCGGCCCAAACTTATTCAGTCCAGCAATTGCCAGTCAACCAACAAGTCGAAGCGAACCTGAACAACGCTTCTCGATTCCGATTCATTGCCGCCCAGCAGAATCAAAGCTCAGTCCGATCCACTAATCCCGCAATTCAAATAAGCCCGGTGAGAAACTCTCTGGCACGCAACGCGATGCCCGCTATCACACGACCACGGACAAACAACTTAGCTGTCGCAACGTTTGAAACCAACAATTCAAACGAAATTGGACTTTCTCGTGGTTTCATCGAACGCAACTCGATCCTGCAACCGTCGCCAGCAAGCAGTATTCAATATCAAATGGTTGCCGAATCTCCATCATCAACGCGAACCAACATTTTTGGAATTGACGAAGATCAATGCTGCGACGAGTGGGAAAATTTCACCGCGTGCGGCGGACTGAAAACAAATCCAGGCCACTTTGGAATTCCATGGCTAACCGGCAAAGATAACTGTGAAGCCGCAGCGGGTTGCGGATGCGGCATCAAGAGAAAAGGTTTGGGATGCGGTACTTCAGCCTGCGATTCGACAGGCGTAAGATGTACCAAGCTCAAAGGTATTAAAGGCTGGTTCAAAAAGTCAGACTGCCAATGCGAGTCTTGCCATCCGGCTCAGTCAACCGCCGTAGAATACGTGGAAGAAAATTAGACCGACAGAGATTTAATTCAGCGAACAAAATGGAGAGCTCACTATCGAGCCTCCTGCTTTTCTGAATTTTGTCGCTGACTCATGCTGTCGAACCCCGCAGCAAACGGACGGCCGGAGCCGCAGCTAATGCTCCGGCCGCGTCCATTTCTCCTTGCAACGTTAAACACTCTTTAAGTTGCACCCATTAAGTTGCTCTCTGAGCTGATTGGGGAGGAATTCAGGGGACTAACAATCGGGGCAGGCCCCCTGTTCGTTTCGTCCCAGTAAATCAAGATTCCTTCTCGGTGGAAAAATGCATCCCGAGACCATCGCTACTCAGATTCTCTGCACTTCGAATTCGAATCGCGTTTGGATGATTTCAGGAAACAAAAGAGGAGAAACAAAGAAATCAAACGACACTCCAAATAAACCAACCCGATCATTACGACGCTCGACAACGACTCTGCCTAAAAGGCTCCAGTAGTTCCCGGACGAGACTCTTTCAGGGACCACCCCTGTGGAGCTACCCCGCCCTGGGGAGGGGCAGTCGATGACTGGAATCCTTGCTGGCCGGTCTGAGGAATGACTGGGTTCACCATGAAATTCTGACGAGCGACGGGAGTCCCAACACTGTTGGGAACGGCTAGTTTTCCAGAAAACTGATTCCCAGTATTGGGCGGCAACGTAGCGATTCGTGGAGTTCCAACAAACCCGCTGGGGGCGACCACTGCCGAGGCATCATTCACAGGCAACCTGGAAACGTCGCGGCTGTCATCTATTTGCGTTGATGCATAATCTACCGCCTTGGTGTAGGTACTCTGCACAACAGGGACAGCTGCAGCAACGGTTCCGCGATTGGCAACTGATGGATTAACAGCGGTTCCAGTCGTTTCAACGAAACCTGTATTGGAGGCAACCATTCCGTTGATTGGCTGCCCGGGATTAACTGCAACCGGCCCCTGCCGTGCCCAGGCCGCAGCGGTTTGATTACCTGACGCCTGATTATTCGGCATCGGTGCACGCTGGTTGGGATTAACCATCACGGACGACCCGGTTACAGAATTTGCCTGTGGATTGGGCGACATTGATGGGATGTTTAAACTGTATGCCTGCGGAGGCTGCACGGTTGTTTGACCTGCAAACCAATTATTTGCTTGATTACCCGAAGTTTGACAACCCGTAGCCATAATAAGACTGCAGGCTAACAACAGAAAATATTGAATACGAACCATCGAGGTTGTCCTTAAAAACACTGCCAACTTTAGATAAAAAATCTTTTTTAGCTCAAGTTCTCAAACTTTGATCTACTCAAGGCGGCGTACGATAGCAGTTTGCGATGCCTTCGCAAGATCAGTTCCCCGCGGTCCCTCAAATGCAATCACCTTCCACGGTCTAAATTCACGGCTGAGATACGCCTTGTGCGATGGTGTTTGTGGCAATTTTGGGTCAAAATATTGATTCTCCTTTAAATGATAGCCCGCCCTCAACACGGAAGATCGATGATACTACCCCTCCAGAACTGGTCTCACCTTCGGCTCTACTCATGTCGCAAAATGCTAGCGTTTTACTTCGCCTGCTTCGCGACTGCCCTGCCCTCTGCAACGCTATCCGGCCAGCTGCAAACCGCGGAACTGGTTTTGGTTGGCGGAAATATATATACGGTCGATGCATCACGCCCTTATGCTGAAGCGATTGCCGTGGACGCTGGCCGCATTGTTGCCGTTGGATCTGACCAGGCGATCGCGGCTTACGTCGGCTCAGAAACACAAGTTATCGACCTCAAAGGTAAATTCGCAATGCCCGGATTTATCGAAGGCCACGCTCACTTTATGGGCCTCGGTGAATCTAAGATGATGCTAAATCTACATCAGGCAAAAACGTGGAATGAGATTGTACTTCAGGTCGAAAACGCGACCCGCACAACGCCGCCCGGCGAGTGGATCATCGGTCGTGGTTGGCATCAGTCTAAATGGGATCACGTCCCTTCACCCAATGTGGATGGCTATCCGACTAATTTCGAAATGAATTTGGCAACTCCGGATCACCCCGTTTTATTGACCCACGCCAGCGGCCACATGAGTTTCGCGAATGAATACGCTATGAGGCTCGCGGGAGTCGATACAGATACGGCCAATCCAAAAGGAGGAGAAATTGTCAAAGACGAAAACGGTAAGCCGATCGGAATTTTTCGTGAGACGGCTCAGGCTTTAATTCAAAAAATAAAAACCCGCACTGACAGCCAAAGGCCTCCTGCGGAGAAACAGGCATACTCGCAGCGGGCCGCTGAACTCGCTTCAGTGGAATGCCTGAGGAAGGGAATCACCAGCTTCCAGGATGCCGGATCCAGCCTTGCCACGGTCAGAACACTTCGCCAATTAGCCGATCAAGGCAAACTGGGAGTTCGTCTGTGGGTTATGATTCGAGATGATAATGAGCGGCTTCGAGGACAACTGGCAAACTTCAAAATGATTGGATATGCCGATCAGTTTTTGACTTGCCGGGCATTGAAGCGTTCTATCGACGGTGCCTTAGGCGCTCACGGCGCCTGGTTGCTCGCTCCTTATCAAGATCTTCCCACTAGCTCAGGCTTGAACACCGCGTCCATTAAATCGGTTACTGAGACCGCTAAACTGGGAATCAAAAATGACTTCCAAGTCTGTGTTCATGCAATTGGCGATCGGGCCAACCGAGAAGTCCTGGATATTTACGAAAAGATGTTTCGGGATTTCCCGAGTCAATTTCCACGCAGATGGCGAATCGAGCACGCCCAGCACCTGCACCCCGACGACATCCCCCGGTTTGGAAAACTGGGAGTAATTGCTTCGATGCAGGGAATTCATTGTACGTCTGACGCTATCTTCGTTCCGCAACGATTAGGGATGCGACGCAGCGAGCAAGGCGCCTACGTCTGGAAATCATTAATTGAATCTGGAGCCATCGTCACCAATGGAACGGACGCCCCCGTTGAGGACGTTGACCCAATTGCTTCGTTTTACGCCTCAGTTACGCGTCGTTTGACCGACAAGGTCACATTTTTTCCGGAACAAGTGCTGACCAGAGAGCAGGCCATTCGGTCTTACACAATCGACAATGCCTACGCTGCTTTCGAAGAAAACATCAAGGGTTCTCTAGTTCCCGGAAAGCTGGCAGATATCGTGGTACTCAACAATGATCTTATTCAATGCGATGCAGAAGAAATCAAAAATACTCGCGTGGAGATGACCATCATCGATGGCAGAATTGCATTCCAGGCAAAAACACCGACCAAGAACCCGAAATAAATGTCGCGCGAATTCTAAACACGCTGCCGTCTAATCCAAACTAGCAATCCCTCGCGAGAAATCAAATCGCCGGCGGTCAGGATAGCTGCCGCACCGGCCCTTGGCTAAGCCGTGACTCTGCGGTGTCGACGAAAACAAAACCCGAGAGCTAACCACCCCAACAGGCTGCCCGGCTCTGGAACCGCCGAAAAAATACGGTCGTACCCAATCACGTCCAATGCCGTCAAATCGATATTGGAAAGTTCATTGCCAACTCCGAAATCAGTCGTCGGATCCATGATCCCAAGGCCACCCTCTAAAGCCCAGTGGCTTGCTTGCTCACCATCGCCATAGTTGACTCCCTTGGACCAAGCTGAAGCGACTCCAGCTGCATTGGTCAGCCCACCGTCGATCGAAAAATACTTATCCCGCTCATCAGCCGTCCAGTCGAGATCGGCACCGGCAGCTTCGCTCTCAGTCGAGAACCTTAGAAAATCCAAACTATTAACGAAACTCAATTCGTCATCTGAAAACTGCCCGCCACCATTGTTATCCAGCTCATCAACACCACTTGAAAACCCCAAGGTGTGCCCGATTTCATGCAATGCAGTTCCGAAAAAATCTAAATGGTTCGCTTCAATCCCGTCGCTTGGGTCAAAATCCCATTCATAAAGCGAATTGAAATTAATGACCCCGTCAACGGTGGACGAATGGGAATCCCTCAAGCCAAGGGCTTTCGCGTTGGCCGTGGTCAGTGTAACCGTGGTGTTATTCGGCCCACCATTATTGTCGAGATATCCAAGTTCGAAATTCGTTCCCGGTGCTTCAGAAGTTTGGTTGGTGTAAATCGAAAAAGAGGGCCCTTCCGACAGACCATTAAACATCTTAGTGTCGTCTGCAGTGGTCACGTCATTACCGATTGCATTCCGAAATTCACTATAGGTAAACGAATCTCGAACATACGAAGCAGAGCTGACCGTGCGTTGATCTAACGTGACAAAGCCAAAATCAAGAAAGACCGTGATGTTGTCGTGAAATTCAGCTCCCCACGTACTGGCAGCTCGTTGGAATGAACGGTTGGCCAAGACATTCGTTCCGATACTCGATTGAATATTCATTTGCCCCTCGCAGGTAGAACACCACCCGACGAGCAAAACAATTAAACCAAGTGAAAAACGATTCATCGATCAGAAAACCAGATAATTCAGAATAGAAAAAATTCAGGATGGGGAGCCAAGACAGACCGTTCGTCGCCGAGACCAATGCACCTAGAATACGCTCGGAGGAGCGCTTTTTCAAGGATAAACGGGCGACAACCACCAAACCCAAAGCAAGCCGGGCGATTTCCCTTTGTTTTCCCTCTGTTTTCCAGCAATCCATCCGCCACTGACTAGGCAAGACGCACGACACTTCGTTAGCCCGGCCATGGGCGATCCATGGGCGAATTGATTGAATAAAAAGCAGGGCCCAACCCTGAAGCGTCCAAAAACAGACCACTTACTGGGCTGGCTTGACCGATTTACTCCCAGAGATCCAACGGCAATTTCTTGACTTTTGGCAGCGCGCCTTCGAGCTCCAGGAGCCACCTCTTCGTCCCGACACCGCCTTGAGTGGAGAACCCACCCAAGCCGCTGCTTCGGACGACTCGATGGCAAGGCACAATCATCGGAAAAGGATTTCTTTTCATCACCGTCCCGACGGCTCTGGCAGCTCCCGCTCGGCCAACTCTTTGTGCCAAATCGCCGTACGTCCACATCTCACCGCGAGGAATACGCCGGCAAGCCTGGGTAACAGCCAATTGGAACGGGGTCATCCCAGCGGTCTGGATTTCGAATCGCTCAAAACCCACTTTCTCTCCGGCAAGGTACTTTCGAATTTGAGTCCGAAATTCTTCCATGGGCTCGTAGGAAGATACGTCACCCAAGCCGGCCTCTTGAAATGCACAGCGCACCTCTCCGGGGTCATCAAAGCCGAGCTTGACTGCGCGGACAGTCTTTCGGAAATACAAAACGCCAAACCAGCCAATTGCAGATTCAAAAATATCAAGCGACGAGTCAGGTTGCTGAATCGGTTGCCCCATCAATTATCTTTCTAACCGCTTCCAACAACCTCAGCCCATCCCAAATCGGAGAACTTTTTACCGGCGACCCCGGCCGCTATCCTTGCTTCGACTGCCACCGCGTGCGCCATCCTCGCTGCTGCGACCGTTGCCGCGAGATCCGTCGTCGTTATTACGACTGTTGCCACGCGCCCCTCCGTCGTTACCACGATTGTTTCCGCGCGATCCACCTTCGCTGCTGCGGCTATTGCCACGCGATCCACCTTCGCTGCTACTGCTGCGGCTATTGCCACGCGATCCACCTTCGCTGCTGCGACTGCTACTACGTGAACCGCCCGCACCACCGCGACCACGATTCCCGCTATTTCCTCGCCGGCCACCACCCGATTTTTTATGATTCTGGATGTTAGATTCAACTAGGACAGTAATCGTCTCCTCCCACGTTGGCACCTTCACACGCTTCCTCGCCGGCTCACCTCGGTCCGATGACGAATCCGACCGATCATCTTCGTCGCGCGAACTTCGGTCTTCCGCGGCCTCACTGCGTCGGCTGTCACTTTGAGTTTCAGGTTTACGCCGTCGAGAACGTCCTCGGCGCCGGGATCGACCTTCGCCTTCCTCGCCACGCTGTCCGCGATCGCGATCCTTTCGCTCCACCACCTCTTCATTTGAATCGCCTTCCAAGTCCGAACCGTAATCATCGTCGTCCATTAATCCGGCCCCGAACCCTCCGCTCTTCGGTCGATTACCGCTTTCAGCGGCAGGCTCTGCTTCTCGTTCTGTTCGTTCTGTTCGTTCAGAAGTCGACTTTGAACCACCGCGTCGCCGCCGCCGCTTACGACCGCTTGGCCGTGATTCAGAACTGTCCGTGTCGGAATGATCGGCGTCGGCTTCACTTCCCCGTTCACTGCGTGAGGCAACCGGTGCATCATCAATGTCGTGGTCCCAATCCTCGAGACCAGCGCCAAACCCACCTTTTGACTCGTTGCGAACCTTCTGCTTTGCCGGGGCATCTTTGGCTGGCTCATTTCGCCGTTCAGCTGCCGCTTCCTGGCGATCACCTTCACGAGGCCCACGTCGCGAACGTCGCCCGCGTCGTGGTTTTTCCGAGCGACTCTCATCGCGATCTCTTGCTTCAGGACGCTGGGATTTAGCTTCGGTTCCCGAATCTGAACGACTATCGCTGGAAACTTTTTCCCCACGACCGCGACGACGAGCGCCAGAACTCTTGCTATCCGATGAATCCTCAGAACGTGCGGGCTTACGTCGGCGCCGACCATGGGTCGCATCCCCTTCATCAGTTCGAGGTTTCGGATCAAGTTCCTCAATTTCGAACTCGAATACTTCGTCACCTTCACTCACCTCTACATCGCCGTAGCCTTCTTCGTACACCACTTCTACTTCTTCGCTTGCCACATCTTCAGTTTGCGAAGACCCAACCGGCGAATCCTGCTCTTCTGCTTCTGAAATAAATGATTTCCGAGGCAGAGGATTCCACCCAATCAAATCGTCCTCGGCGTCACCCGATGCAGCCTCGCTTGATTCAACCTCACTCGAACCAGAATCGTCACCTGAGGTGAACATTGTTGAAAGAACGCTTGATTTCTCCGGTGAAGGAATTGGTTCCAATCCAAACATTCCACTTTCGTCCTCAGCTTCCGCAACGACCTCTTTTTCTTTTTCCGCGACACTATCGGCAACAGGTGTAGCATCCGGTTCGGGCGCTGCCTTTTTGGACGAAGAAATCCCAAGCATATTAGCGAGAAAATCCCAGTGTCCAGCCTTTTTGCCGCCGGCATCTGCTGCGGCCGGCTCATTGGCTTCATCGATTGAATTCTCTACGGCCTCAGCGACGGGTTCAGCCGTCTCTTGACTGGTTACTTCATCCTCTACTTCGTTATCGAACTCATCGTCTTCAATCGGTTCCACCTTTTTCGATGCATTCCCGCCAAAGTAATCGTAAAGCTCATCTGTCACGATAATTCTCCGTTGACCTAGTCAACCACAAGGCTAGACCGGCGAAAGCGATTTTCGGCGGTCAGCAGTATATATGCAGGGCCTGCACTAACAGGCCCAAAATTTATTTGTTGATCCCCTAATATATCGCAAAATGCTTGATTTAAGGAACCCCTTCAGCCCATGCTGAACCAGAATAGCCTGAATGTCACCTCAAATTTGTTGCCACCACGTGAAAACAATTCTAGGCAGACTGGGCAATCCAAGAGAATCACCCCAAAAACTAGCTGGAATACAAAAAAAGCTCGGGGTTACCCCGAGCTTTATCATTTCGCACCAATCGCTCTACATTAATTAATATCTCGTCGAATCATCAAGGAACCGTTGTCAGCCACCGAGAACATCGGGCGGTGATAGGAGGTGTAATGGCTCATCCCACGCGGTCGAAACGACATCCCGACGAATATATTGAACGCATCGTTAGGATTGCCACCAACGTTCAGACTTCCCGTTGGCATTCCTTCTTCACCCAGGTAATACGAGAAGCCAGCCTGAACGGCCACTCGTTCAGCAACGGGAATGTCGAAATCAAGCCCCACTACCGTCTGAGAATCTCCCGACCAGCCAACGTATCCACCACCGGTTCCGCCGGTAGGTGCATCGTACTTGTAATAGAATCGATAGTGATCGATTGGCTGCTGGATAAGGCCGTCAAACGCGATACCATCATGCACTCCTGATGTATCAGCATCCTGAACACCCTTCGCAAATCGAAAACCTAATGTTGTTCCATTCGGATATACCCAGCCAAGATCGCCTCGTAGCTGGACTACGTCGTCGGTGGTAAACCATTCTTCGTGAAGAACATCGACAACCATCCCCAACTGCATCCCGTAATCTACCCTTCGGTAGAAACCACCGGTAACGAAGGTCTGATTCCTTTCCTCAGCGGTGAAACTGTTTCCATTGAAGTTTGATTGGATCGAACGAACACCAAATTGACCTGAAAACAGGCCGCATGAAAGCCGGCAAAGTGGCAATCCCGCATTGAAACCTGCGTAGAGGCCATAGCTACTGTCATCAAACAATCGATTCTCAAAAACTGTATCTGGAATTCGGTACATCGGAGACCGGAATGCCGTCGCTCCGGAGAAGTACTCAGCGTTCCTAAGTAGCTCTCCCAAACCAGTTATCCAGCACGATCCTGGAGGACACCCACCGCGGCCGTAGCAACTGTCACAGCTATCAAAGTAGCCGCCCGCGTCACCGCAGCTTTCGCAGCCACCTTCGATGAATTCACCTTCAATGATTTCCCCGTCGTAGTAACCGTCGTCAAGAATTTCAGTTGAGACGACCGGAGCCCCGCCCTCCACAACCGCTGATTCCATTTTCTGGGCAACCCGAATCGAATTCGTGCGATTTCCTGACAGACTTTGACTGCCGCTTGTCTGCATCAAACCAGTTCGCTGTGATCTTCGTTGATCGGTATAAACAGCCCGCTGAGCCTGCCGATCTGGGCGTGTTGATGACATATTCGACCGAGATTGAGTCGAAGCTCGACTCATCTTGGGTGCGTTCAAATCGACAGATATTTCAATGTCGCTCTGCATTGCAACCGGCCGCACGGCAGGTTTTTGCTTACTCTGAGCTCTCGCCCGAGCTTCCTGCATCGCAGCTACCCGGCGATTGTATTCCGCCTGCTGCGCATTTGTCGTGCTGGTAATTATTAATACGGTTGCCAGCGATCCTAAAAAGACCGCCTTCATATTGAAAGGCAAAAACATTTCGATCATCCTGTCGTGATTGCTAGGGGCCACGTTGCGGCAACTCGCGCATAAGGCCATTGCAAGGGAAGATCGGAATCGTCAGACTCCTTTCTTTCGTTAAACTTCAAATAATCCAGAATTACCCGCCAAACCACCCAGTTTAACATGCATTGCGAAAGCAACTGCCTCGGACACAACTGCCTCGGACACAAGCCGGGCCCCGCCACCAAAGAAGAGCGGCCATCGAATTCTAGCCAGAAGGCTCCCCTTTAATCGCTCACAACATCTCGGTTCAAGGCGTCGTGAAACTGGAAAGCATAAAACTCATCCGCGACTGCTGATTGCCCGACCAATTCGAGTAAAATCGATTTTGGCTTACCCGACTCTCGCGGCAATTTATCCAGCAACATCCAGTGAATGCTCCCTAGCGACCCGTCAAACCAAATTTCGATTTCTTGGGGACCACGAATTTCGTTCGACTTCTTTACCCCTGTTAACTGTGACAGCGTTTCACCGTTTCGCCCAGTCTTTGATCCGGGGAGCAGTGTAAGTCGATAGCCAGCTTTGAGTTGATCCAAATGCTTTTGAATATTCAGCATTGGCAAGTCATTTTGATTGCCTGGCAAGCTGTTTCGGAATTGGCTCAAATCAGCGCTAACATGAACAGGGCTGCCGCTGCGAAAAGACCAGCTTTGCTTACCATCACACCCTGAAACCCTCCCTGCTCCCCAGACGGGAGAGTGGATCAAAACGAACTTATCCAATCCTCGCACGATTAGAGTTGCGTCATTAACGGATCCATTTTTACGTTGAACTTCGACAGGCGTATCGCTGGTCAGTTCGGCAGGAGCGTATTTGTCAACAACGTGCACCCGATAGGTTCGGTCGGCTTCTTCCAGAGAAGCGGAGATCATGGTTTCAACGGACGCCACTGCCGCCAACAGATCACCTTTTGGCATCGCCAGAAATGCAATTACCGCCAACGCTGCCGCCACCGCTAATAGCGATGAGGTTATTTTGACCAAACTCCGTTTGCCCGCACTCGCGTGTCGCCGCCTCTTCTGCGTAGAACCGCCACCAATTGCATCCATGACCCGGTCAATTCGCTGTTCACTCTGATTTCTGTCCCGGTCGCCCAGCTCACAGAGCAAACCATGAACAACCAATTCACTTGCGACTTGACTAAGAGCCGCCGGCTCTAGAGACTCAATCCGCTCACTGGAATCACGCGGGACTCCGTCCACAGCGTCGCTCAAAATTTCTTCAATGGGCTCATTCATGAGACAGTACCTCGCTTAGCAACAAGCCTCTTGACTGCAAACACTGTACAAGCTGGCCTCGCGCTCGTTGCAGCAGCTTTTTACAAGCCCCGATTTGCAACTCGCGGCTGGTTGCAATCTCACGTGCCGATTGACCATCAAGATATCGCTGCAATACGATTTTTTTTCCATCAACGGACAAAGCATCAATACACTCTCGAACCGCTGCAGCACGCTGTTCCCAGGTATCGCCAGCCTTTGAGTCAATGTTTTCAAATTGCTCAGAAATTGCCAACCGGACCTCATCCGAAAGCAACTGAGGAACCTTGTTCCCTCGCCGGTGCTCCGCCATTACTACACGCGATGCGATTCCACGGAGCCAAGGTCCAAACGGTTTGCTTAAATCGCAGTCATCATGGCGTCGCCAGGCTTCGATCATAACTTCCTGAAACAGATCATCGACTGAATTTTTATCGACTAACAAACTCCCCAGATACGCAGTCAGCATCGAGGTATTTTCTCGAACCAGGATCTCGAAAACTGTTCGCTCGCGTTTATTCACAATCTAAAATCCGTTCAGTAGCTTTGTCGATGTTTTTCCTTAGTAATACTGCCACTTTTAAGCGTTTGCGCGACAGAAATAACTAAAAAAAGTAGTTATTTCAGAAACGAAATTTAAAACGAACGAAGCCTGCCCCAATTTAACGATTAAAAAGATGCTCTCAAAATGTCCCGTTCTGAATGAACGAATCAATCGCCTCAGCAAGTTTAGCCCGCAATATGCGAATCAACAGTTCCGATTGCCAGTGATGTCCAGTCTCAATTGGCGGGAACGCGAGACAAGACCTCGCATCAATTTGGCTCGCCCCACATTATGGACGAACAACAGTTGGACTATTCGACGGACATAATTTGAGGGCAGCCACAAAAAAACCCGTCGTTCGATTTCTCGAGGACGGGTTCAATTGCTGTTTTAGTCTGAGATAGGCAAACCAAATTACTTGCCGCTCAACTCCCAACCCTGAATGTGCTTATTACCTGCCTCTGCGATTTCGTTCAATGTCTTTTCGACATTCAAACCTGCAGGAGCTTTGAAAACACACGAATTGTCTGTTGGGTTCGTTTCAATTTGAACGACACCATTAACTCCGGTCAAAGCGTTCTTCACGGAACGCGCACAACCACCTCAGGTCATGTTCGGGAGATTAAGAGATACGGTTTGTAGGTTACCGTCTCCCTTTGGCTTCTTCTTGCCTTTTCCCTTGCCCTTACCTTTTTTAGGCTTTGGCATTTTGGCTTTCTGATCATCGGTCAGAAGTGCCATGATTTCGTCTTTGACTTTTTGTGTTACCGCAGCAGGCTTTTTCAGTGCTTCGCGATACTTTGCCATTTTCTCTTCAGACAGTCCCATTGCCTTTTCAACAGCCTCTGTCATCTCTTTCCCTTTAAGACCAGCTTTCGCTGCTTCTTTACGGGCTTCGTTCTTTGCTTTGTTTTCTTCTTTTGAAAGAACCGAAGTAACAGCTTTGCGGGCATCCTTCATATCGCCGTCGTACTTGGCGAGAACGGCTTCCGCTTTCTTCTTTTGCTCATCAGTCATTTCAACTGATTTGAAAGCTTTCATGATGTATGAATTAGCGGAGCCTGCTGCTCGAGCCTTCTTCTTATCATTTCCTTTTTTAGCGTCGTCTTGTGCTACGGCTACTGTTGCAAAACACAACGTTAACGCGATGCAAGACATCAGACGTATCTTCAACATGAATCGGGGTCCCTTCGAGAACAACTGGTTACATTCATAAATTTGAGTGCATCATTGAACCCCGACTCTCAACACTTGTCAAACAGAAAAACTGGCATTCAGTACCAACGAACACGTTAAGCCCCACAAAAAGATGTAAATCCGCAACAATTCGATAAATTCACACCAAATCCGACCGCCTAGCTGGCAGTCACCGTAACGAACGACCGTCGAAATCCCCTAGCCGCGTGGCTGGATTCATTGGAGTAACGTAATACAGAAGGCCTTACTGGCTCGCAACAATCTAGCCCAGACGCCTCGTACCCTACCGAATAAGAAAGGCTGAAACCAAAAAGCTGCCAGCCAACAACCACTCTGCGGGCTCGGTACGATTTCAAAATTACCAACCCAAAATCAAACCTATCGACATGAGTAGGCTCACAGTCGTGCCGATTACCAAACCAAATTTTGAACCAACGATAGCCCAATCATCGGTCTCACGATTCACTTGGACTCCAATTAAGTTAAGTACCAACCCGAGAAATGGAATCCAACTTAGCAACAAACCGAATAGCGATAATGCCCTGCCAACGACACCCGAAGGCGTTCCAGTTCCTCGGAACTTCACCAAATCTTTTGCGGAGCGACCGGCTAGGGCCGTCGCCGTCGTGTCTGGCAGTGAAGGATCTAGAAACATCACGAGGGCACCAGCAACACAACCGATCGAAGCTCCCCCGAGCACCGTAAACCAAAGTGGTAACGCTCCGGGAACAAACGGATTTCCAAACCCACAATAGGCCCCGACTATTGACCCAATCAAGGGACCTAACCATCGTGGAAACTGACGATTGTAAAATCTCTTTAGAAGCATCAAATTCCTTAAACTTGGTTCGCTCGATTTAGACGTGTTTTTCTAGAGCCTCTCAAGATAGTCTCTCGCCCGATTAATCTCTTCGGTTACTTCTGCCGTCGTCTCCAAGATTGGGATCCCGCGAGGGAACGGGTGCATAAAAATCTCGACCCAACCTCGAAAGTTAATTTCAGCCAACGCATCTTTGAGAGGTTTAAAATCGAGCGAACCCCGCCCAGGCATTTGCAACAGCTCTTCTTTTTTTGGCAACTTTTTCATACATCCCATTCCATGCTGCCAGGCGTAAAACACCTCGATCGAATCCCCTAGGTTACGAATCAGCTTGCTCATCGAATCAGCTTCTTGAGGCAAATGATACGGCGCGAAGGCAATCGCAAGTTTTTTAGAAGTCCGAAGTTCCGCGAGATAACGCATGGACTCCGCTGACTCGATCAAACTATTTGCGTGATTTTCAATCGCGATGGTCACCCCTGTAGCTTCAGCGACTTCAAGGTGCGGTTTCATCTTTTCAACAAACGAAGCGACCGCTTTTTTCAACTCGGAGCCCTTTAAACCCTTCGGACCAACGGCTCCCGTTACCAGCGTTGATCCACCCAGTTTATTTAACAATCGCATCTCATCGCGGAGCCCGAACGGCCCAAGCTTGTACTGCGTAATACACCCAAGCTGAATACCATGCTTCTCTAGCAAGCGAACAAATTTCTCTTCCCCCATTTGATCGAGTTGTTCTCGCTGATTCCCATGCACCTTCGGCCACAAGTCAATCGCGGTGGCCCCAGTCTTCTTCACCTCCGGCACAATCTCTTCCAAGCCTGAGTACCCATACATGGAGGACCCCAACATGTACTTAAACTTATGATCGCAATTTGAATTTTGAAAAAACGGATTGCTGACCCGCAGGGGTAGTAACCCAGCCAGCATAGCCGCACTTAGAAATTCTCGGCGCTCCGGGGAAATGCTCATCGTACTTCGAACCCTTCCCGTTGTTGGCGTTGGAGCCACTGATTGGCTTCAGTGTCATCTACGAATTGCTCTAACGTCGGATCCCAACTCAACTCCCGACCCAAACGCATGGAGATATTTCCTAGATGGCAAGTGGAAACGCTGCGATGCTGACTTTCAATATCAGAAATTGGAACCTGCCGCGATTCGACACAATCAAAGAAGTTTCCCATGTGATTGATAATTGCGTCCAGCTTGCCCGCTCGCAGCGGACGCTCAATATTATCGCCTCGATAGATCTCCCAATCCTCACGGGGTAAGGGGTTTTCTTTTAATTGCTCCACCGGCGCTCCGGTAATTTTGCCGCGGTTGACAAAAATTCTCCCGCGATCGCCAGTAAATAATATCCCGTTATCGCCAGTATCACGGACCGCCATCGTTACGCCATTTTCAAATTCGTAATCGACTTTGAAATCAACCGCAACATTGAAACCGTTTTTGACCAAAGGCATCGAGCCAACTCCGTTGACTCTCACTGGAAACGAATTGATCGCCCATTGTGCAATATCTAAATGGTGAGCCCCCCAGTCAGTCATCTGCCCACCGGAATACTCATACCACCACCGGAATGTATAATGGGACCGTTCTTCGATGAAGGGGACATCCGGAGTCTGACCCTGCCATAAATTCCAATTTAGATGTTTTGGCGGAGTCGTCACTTGCAATGACTCGCTCGTCTTATTTTTTCCAAGAACCACATCGACATGCTTCAGCTTTCCAAGGCGACCAGCCCTTACCATTTCTACTGCCAAACGAAAACGCTGATCGCTTCTTTGCCACGACCCCACCTGGACTACCCGTCCTGTTTCTTTGACAACATCGCGAAGCAGTTTCCCTTCGTCGATCGTCAACGTGATTGGCTTCTCACAATAAACGTCCTTACCCGCGCGGCACGCATCAACCACCATTTTCGTATGCCAGTGATCGGGTGTTCCAATAGTAACGACATCGACATCTTTTCTATTGATTAGCTGTCGGTAGTCTTCGCAACTATAAGGGGTGCTTCCGAACGACGCTTTTGCCTGATCACGAACGTGACGGTCGACATCACAGACTGCCACAATGTCCCCGTAGGCTGCTGCCTTGCCGGCGAGAACACTTCCCTGATACCTTAACCCGATACACCCCACGCCCACACGTTCAGAGCTGGAGCGAGATTTTGCTGGCTCCGATTCGAGCTTTGCCCCCAACCAGAAACCTGGACTCAAACAACTGCTAATTGCCGCCGTTTTCAAAAAGCTCCGGCGGGGGATTGCGCTTCCTGCCATTTTCATTCGTTAACCACTTGAGAGAGATTGAAACAGCCCGGTAAAACGATGAAATACCAGACATTACAAGCAAACACCTTAAGGCAGCAACCGTTGAAAATCAAACTCGAGAAGATAAACAGGGGCTAGACTAGCGACACAGAAAAATGGCGATAGAACGGCAAGTTGACACCCTTCCCATAACAGACCGAAAGTAACTTACCAGCCTGCAACGAAATCACACTCGCTCGCACAGAAGCAAGCAACCTCAATTAAAGAGCGCAACGGATCGCCTTAATTCGGCAAGAATCAACAACGTCATAACGCTGATGTAGATTAGGCTTCGATCTGTTTTTGATCTACCAATTCTGTCGTCGACCGCCAGGCAAGCCGGTCAGTCGCAACATGATACTGCGGATCTTCCGAGATGTTAATTTCGACCAGGTCTCCCGCTTTCTTCAGAAGCGTTCGGCATTCCGGACTTAAGTGAGTGAGGTGCAATCGCTTACCAAGACTCTCATATTTCTCGGCCATCGAATTAATTGCTTCCAATCCCGACTGGTCGTAAACACGCGAGTAGTAAAAATCGAGAACGACATCATCTGGATCGTTCCCCGGCTCCAGCATCTCTTTAAAAGAGGAAACAGAAGCAAAAAACAAAGGCCCGTGTAATTGGTAGATTTTGCTACCGAATTCGTTGTATTTTATGTCGGCCCCCATGTGAGTCGCATGCTGCCAGGCAAACACTAACGCAGAAACAATCACACCCAGAATCACAGCCGAAGCAAGATCGTGCATTAGAACGGTGTAACCGGCCACCAACACCATGACCAACATGTCACTGAGCGGCATTCGATTAAACATCTTCAAAGACGCCCACTCAAACGTTCCGATCACCACCATGAACATGACGCCAACAAGTGCGGCCATTGGAATTTGCTCAATCAACGGAGCTAGAAATAGCACAAAGAACAACAGGCAGATGGCGGCCGTAATCCCGGACAGCCGTCCGCGGCCGCCCGAATTCACATTAATCAACGACTGGCCAATCATTGCACAACCGCCCATTCCACCAAATAATCCGCAAACCAGATTGGCGGCGCCCTGACCGACACATTCCCGGTTGCCCTGCCCTCGGGTTTCGGTAATTTCGTCCACCAACGTTAAAGTCATCAACGATTCAATCAACCCGACTCCACAGAGGACAATCGCAAAAGGCAGAATAATGCCAAGCGTGGTCCAATTGAAAGGAACCATTGGGTGCTCAAGGAAAAATAATTTCGGTAGTCCGCCACTAATTCCACTCACCACCTCCGGTTGCTCTGCCGTCGCGACATCTGAACTTTCGCTCGCTGAAGGAATTGCAACGATCGCCGCCGAGACTGGAGTGATTGATTCGTTTTCAGCTGAAGCTGCCCCATGGGATGCGTGAGATGCGGCAAGTGAGTTGGTTCGCAACATGTCCCCAACCGTCGCCACCGTATTCATCTCGGAAGACGAATTTGAATTGACCACAATTGCAATCAACGTGACGCTTAAAATAGCGACCAACGACGCCGGAACGGCGCGTGTAAGCTTGGGCAGGATCCAGATAATTGCCATCGTCAAACCAACCAAGCCGAGCATCAACCACAGCTGAGGCCCCTGAACGAACGCTAACTCTCCATTTCGGATGGTTTGAAAACTGCTCAGCTGAGCCAAGCCAATGACGATTGCCAACCCATTAACGAAGCCTAACATCACCGAATGAGGCACCATACGGATTAGCTTTCCGAGTCGACCAATTCCAATCGCAATCTGAAGAAGACCACAGAGAATGACCGTTGGAAATAAATATTCGATACCGTGCATCGCAACTAACGACACAACTACCACCGCCATAGCGCCAGTAGCACCAGAAATCATCCCAGGACGACCTCCAAACACCGCCGAAATCAAGCCAATAAAAAATGCCGAATATAAACCAATTAGCGGTGAGACCCCTGCCACAAACGCGAAAGCAATCGCTTCAGGCACCAAAGCCAATGAGACCGTAACGCCCGAAAGAAGATCGTTTTTAAGTGAGCCGGACTGGGGCCGAAAAAAATTGAGCATGCAAGTTCCTGGTTGATTACGAATTCGCCCCAACTAGAAAGTTATGGCGAAACTGCCGATCACCCATAAGAATGATGCTCAACGCCGAGAACTGGCGGTGCGACAGAACCTCAAAAGATCGCAGACATGCTCCATCCAAAGGAACACCAACGAGTCGATGACTATAGTTATCACCGCGTTTGGGTCAATATCGAACTAAGCGAAACCCACCTCCCTCCAACTGCAGTCCATCCTGCAGATTGCGCACTTCCCCATGCGTAGGGCGCAAAATCTCCGTTAGCGATAAACCTGGTAAGACAAATCCCCATTAGATCGTTTTGGCCCCGACCGGCGTGGTTTCGTAGGAACAGTTGAAAATTATTCCTAAAACCATCGCGAGAAAACTGCCACAATGCGAACAGTCGCCAACCAAAGTCAAACAATCGTCGCTCTCGTTATAAGCCCGAAAATGTGACCGACAGCCACCTAGAAAGCAACGCTTGCCAATTGAGCCTAGGGCAACGATGCGTAATTTCGAGAACGTTTCAACTTCTGGTCTCGGCGCGATTCCAATCCCCGCCGGAACCGTCCAAGAAAGCAACGAAAGCTATGCTGCTTTCATGTTCAAGCGGCAGCCAGTGCTAGCCTTCCGCTTGAAAGGGGGTCAATGCTTCGGTCTCCAAGCCTACGCCTTGTCTTCTAAATTCAAATATAGGAACACGATTGTGACTCGACACAACGCTACGATTTGAAATCGAAAGCGAACCTAGTCACTTGGAAGAGTCGCTACCGAGCGGCACCAATGACTAGCTATGACTCGGGGATTCTCATTTACTTTTCAGTTTCTATCAAACTGAACCCTTTCAGTTTCTATCAAACTGAATCCTTTTAGTTATGGGCCGGTTTTAAACTCAATTGGCTTTCCGACGATATCGGCTCAGCTATTGGTCTCAGCTATTGGTTTCAGCTTCACCTCTCAAAGCGACTGCTTTCTGATTGATCCCTAAACCAGCTTCGCAGAACTAGGCCTAGCCAAAGTTGGGGGTGTCAGCCTTTTTCCCATTCGGTTTACAACCAGCTTAAATTATCAACGCGGCGAAATTTTGGTCGGATACGATCACTTTCAACTCGGAAAGCCAGAATTTGATGGATTTATCACCGAAATTCGCATAGGGTTTAGGCAGTGAAGCCAACTCCATTCTTTATTGACGGAAAGAGATAAGCTCATGAACATTCAAAATTTTGCGATTTACGTCTGTTTAGCTTTCGCCGTTACGCTCACGGCTTGCAATAAAGAAAAAACAAGCGAACCCTCAGCCAAAACAGACCCCGTCGTCAAGGCTGACGATGTTGCGAAGCCCGTCCCCGATGGAGGACCAGTAACTCTGTTGGAAACAGAAAAATCGTCTGAGAGCCAAGCAGGAGAAAATAAATCGCCCCTCAACTCACCCAAAGACTCACTGTCTTATCAAATGAAATTGCTCAGCACAGGTGATGTTGAAAAATTGAAAGCTTGTTTTACCGAACGCCTACGCAGCAGCATCACCACTGAATCAGTGGCAAAAGGCAAACAGGAATTATCAAGTTACACGTTCGATGATCTTTTTGCTTCAGAAGAACGAGGCGAGTACGAGGGTTCGCAAACTTGCAACGTAAAAATGAAAAATGGGCGAACGCTTACCACGTTTGTCCTCCAAGACGGCCAGTGGCTCGCAGACACAGTCTGGTTCCAATAACCCTGGCGCTCGCTTTGCTACGCGACCTGTCTATTCCAGGTTCATACCAGATTAGCAAGCTTCATTATCGGGTCTCAATTTTAGGATCCCCGGTTCGCGATTCAGGAATATCTCAACCTTTGTCACGGGTGAGTCTTCAAACTTAATTACTCGTGTCCAAGGTTCACGAAGCTTTGATTGAGCCATCTTCCTCATCGCAGCCTTCTTCCTCATCGCCGCCATCTTCCAAAAAACTGTAAAGCCAGCCGATAAAACAGCACCAGAGAAGCAGCAATCCCAGCACACCATTAAAAGCCGAGAAAAACATGAGAGGGACTGTTATTACCGAATTAGTATCCAACGTCGACAACCACCCTGCCAAGCCCACGATGAGCCCGACCACCCACAAGTTTTCTCGAAAATACCAGAGCGGAAAAAAAAACACCTTACAGCTGAAAATAATCACATGATCAAGAAGATTCAGTTGTTCGTTAAATGAACGCCTGAAAATGAAATCAATCAGCAATGCCATAAACAGCGCCCCGCCCATCATTATCTTTCCAAAAGTTTGATAGCCAAATGTAAATTTGCCCGGTTCGAGAACTGCTTTGCGAGGCTTGCTGGGGTCATAGGCCACTGAGACCACGTTTCCAACCGAATAGCGATTGACCACGTCGGCCGGTCGATAATCGTGCCCGCCGATGACAACAACATTCGAATAATACTTTTGTCCAGCGACGGTGTATGAGTACTTAATATTAGCCGATTCCGTGATTCCTTCTTCAGTACGACTCGTGGTCACTTTCGAAACAAGAATCTCTCCACTGGTTACTGGCCATTCGAGACTGGCCTTTGCTTGTCCCCCCTGATATTGCCCGAACAGAAAGATAAGAAAACCGATCGCGATGATCACTCCCCAAATCAACCGGAGCGCGGCCTGCTCGCTGCGCCCTCTGGCAACATCATCTCCCGGACTGCCCATTGCCCATACCTCTTGGATTCACGTTCTGCAAATTAGAACGTCTTAAATTAATCACCCTCGATAACAAATCTCCGTCAGCCATAATCATCTATTCATCATCAGAAAGCGACTCTTTTGAAAAAATTCTCAGACTCAGTGCACTCGTCTTAAGAAGCCCAATTTTTTGTGTTGTTCCCACAATCGCTTTCTCACGAAGAAAAGTTAGGCAATTTCAATCGCAAAAAATACCTATATGCTATGCATCCCGTCCGCGAAACTTATCAATCAATCAAGTAAACACTCGCAAAACCTGGCCACACGGAGGTTGCAACTGATATATTCAGGGACTGACAACGCAGCTCGACTTCGACCAAAAAGATCTATGAGCGACATCACCTACGAAAGACTTCCCAAAAGCTACCGCCTGTCCCAATCAACGATGCTGGCGAGTGTCGGATTTTTATTCTTTGCAAGACAACTACCGTTTCAATTTTTTGGACCCGTATTTCAGATTGCAATTTGGGTAATCGTTGCCGGGATAGCTGCTCTTGCCGTCGCAACAGCTTGCTACATCGTCATTCGGTATCCCTATCTCAGCCTCGTTTCCACCACAGACGACGACAAATATTCGCAGCAGTTCGTTTCTAAACGCCTACTATTGGTCGTCAAAATTATTTTTCCGCTTGGAATCCTCTTCTTCTGTTTGGGAACCACCATTGCGCTTTTCAATGGCACTGGCAATTTAACGGTTCAGGCAATCACGTTACCTTACTTTTACTGCCAATTTATCTTCTCTATCTTTCTATGTTTCTGGTACGATCCAATTTCCCATCCCACCATTGCGACGTTCATTCGGGCAACCCTTGGAATTGGGCTTGTTCTTGCACCTATCCTCATCCCGGTTTTATTGATCGGTTCTTTCCGCTGCAAGCGATTACTAGATGCGCAATCACAATCGTCTAACATAGAAACCACCTGAAAAGAAAAACAAGACGCAAGACCTTTTGTATTGGCTTCTATTCATACTGGACGTCCCACACCTTGCTAAAACTGAGTACTTTCAGCGTCTCCTAATAACGCACCCTTCAATCGTTCTTTAGAACATGACCTTCAATTTTGAACCTAAACAATGAATAGCCACAGACTATCAGCTCTCCTACTTTTTAGCGTCATGCTTTTCTCTAATCTTTCAGCCAACGCCCAAGAACCCAATCCAATCGCCGGAGTGCGACAGGAAAAAACAACCATCTCCGTTGGCGAAATTCCTGTGGGCGAACTAACGCAATACCTTCGAGATGGAAAAAAAGTTCTCGAAAAGGTTACCCCCACTGATCCCAAACTAAACACGGTCTTTTACATCTATCTCGATGGCCGGAAAGTCTTTACCTATAAGATTGGAATCCTAGGCACCGAATTCCAGGCAGAAGACAGCGCTCGCCTGTCACCCACCAGACCTTTCTCCATCAAATTGGCCGGAGACAGTCAATCAAGAATCAACAAAATCACTTTGTACACAAATGACTTTGCAGAAACCGTCGATGACTATTGGTTAAAAGAGAATGCCATCATTCCCTGGAGTTCCAGGGAACTTGCAAATTATCGCAAACAAAGAGATTAATTGACTTTTCAATTCTTAGTGAAATTGAATCCGATTTGGCGAATTAAAATCAGAGATGAACCATTTTGAATCAAAGCCAAGCTACGGTTTAAATTGAATAATTTCCTGCAGTCGTCCAATAAATTTTAGAGGTGTAGTAAAACATGACGAATCGACAAAAAAATGGAATTGGATGCTTCGCTCTCGCGACTCTTGCCGCTGGTGTTGCAATCAATAATTCTTTCATTACACCGACGGTTCCGGTCGGCGAAGCTTCTGGAATCGGGATTAGCCGAATCGTCGGAAACTTCATTCCCGCAATCGCTTTACTGATATTAGGATTGTGGCTATTCCAAAAGCCAAAGAAGTAGTCGCAGTCGTTTATCTGGGCAATAAGGCAACCGCTGCAACCAGAGATTATATTATCGCAATAGATTCGCGATGAAGTACAGGCAGTTACCATCCATTCAGGAATGCGTTCCATTACTTTCGTTCCACTGGGATAATCACGTATTTTCATTCCCCGCGGAAATCCCTCAAGCCTCCGCTGCCCAATAGAAACCGACCGTAAAAATCTAGCGGCATGACACAAATAACGATGCAACAGCTTAGGCAGATGCAGAGAAAATCGCCGGAATTTGGAAGCTGTCACAAATTTCGATAAGCTACGTTACGAAACCAGCCTCAATCCAAACGTCAATCTCTTACCGCGTGATCTCCATGGACTGCCTACCAACATTGGGCGATGACGCCCGCTCCATTAACGATCTCTCAATGAATTTAATTTTCAATGGTCAAAATGGACGTAAATTTAATAGATTCGCATGACGCAAGTAGACAGATCATTCAAAATTTAAAACCAAATATCATTCGCAGTCCATTTCAAAAACTGCTCCCCATCCTTTACAAAAATTGAGTTTTAAATCTGTTTCAAATTATCGGATTTTTCAATTTAAAATTCGGCAGTGTAAGTTGAGTAAGCAATGAATCACGAAATCGCGATTTCAATTGAACCGATATCCGACAACAATCAAGCAATGTTGAGAGGTGTTATCGATTACGTAAACGCAAACTCTAATTTGCGAGTCCACAAGGTTGGTGCAGTACCTTTCTTTCCTCTCGCTAACCTAAAAGACTGGAATGGTGCGGGAGTGATTTGCACTACCGAAACGGTAAGACAATTGAACACCGTTGCCAAACTTACGATTCCCTGCGTTTCGGTATCGCTACACCATACTCCGCCGGACTCACTACCAACGGTTCACTCCGACAACGAGGCAATTGGAAAACTTGCCGCCGAACATCTTTATGGAATTGGCTTGCGAAAATTTGCTTTTGTCGGCAATAAAAATTGGTCACATAACCAAGAACGCCTTCTTGGGTTTCAGACGGAACTTCGAAAAAAGCGGGCGGACTGTGAAATCATAAATGTCCAGTTTGCAAATACGAAACAGTGGATATGGCCAGCGGAAATTCAGCGGCAGCCGTTAACCAGCGAATTGATAAAACTTCGGCAGCCCGTCGGGATCTTTGCCGCACACGATGAATTCGCTCACGATGTCGTGGAAACACTCAAATCCCTCCAGATTCAAATACCCCATGACGCTGCTGTCATTGGAGTTAACAATAATCGATTGATCTGCGAAACCACCAACCCTCCTCTTTCAAGCATCGTTCAGTCGGCTCATCAGATCGGGTACCGCGCAGGTAAGCTGTTACACGAGTTGATTCTTGGTAATTCCCCACCCTCGGAAATTATTCGTATTCCACCAGAAGGCTTGGTCGCCAGAAAATCGAGCGATTGCTCAGCCATGAAGGACGAACACATTGTTGCTGCATTGAGCTACATTGATCTTCGCTGTGGTCACCCAATTACGGTAGTCGACGTCGCCGATCACGTCGGTGTATCCAGGCGAACCCTCGATAAACGCTGCATCGCAGGTCTCGGCTATCCCGTGGCTGAACAAATTCGAAGATCCCGTATCAACAAAGCGCGTCAATTACTCGACTCCACGAATTTGCAAGTCACGGCAATCGGTTTCAAGTGTGGCTACGAAAGCCCCTCGGGTTTCATCCGCGCCTTTCGTGAACTTACGGGAATCACACCGGGAGAGCATCGGAGTAGGAATCAAAACTAAACCTAATTCCACCCCCAAAATTGCCTGTTCTAACGTTCAGCTTGCGAATCCAACCAACTGCGCACACCAGTATTCCAAAAAATACACCCAGATCGTTCACCAGTTTATCAAAATAGGGGTGCAAAAACGGATTGGGATTCTTTCATTTTGCAGTTCATCTTGAGATGAGCAGCTGGCAACACCGCAAGAATACGGCGGGTTGGAACCGTTACATCTTCGATTTGGACATTTTATTAGTAACGTTCAATCCATCTTGCGCCAAAGTAATTTCAAACAGCGCCGTTGCAGGGCGTACTTACCGAAACATCTTCCATTGAAAAGGGTGACACATGACCACTTCCAAGCGTCTAGCTTTCACACTCGTAGAATTACTAGTTGTGATTGCTATTATTGGCATTTTGATAGGAATGTTATTGCCAGCGGTACAGCAGGTTCGAGAAGCGGCACGTCGAGTGACTTGTGCTAACAACTTGAAGCAGCAATCGCTCGCGGTGCTCAACTACGAGAGTGCCTTTTCAAAACTCCCCCACGGTTATGGTTTCAACGACACGGCCAATGGAGGCAACTGGCGTAAGACGTGGAGCTGGAGTGCTCGAATTCTGCCGTTCATGGAACAGAATAATGTCCATGAGGTGCTTGAAGTCTCAAGCAGAGAATTCAATCAAGTGCTTCCGTGGGGAAACTGGTCTAGTTGGGATCCAGTAAAAGTGGCTGCAATGCAGACTAACATCGGTGCCTTCCGTTGCCCAAGTGATCCCAGTGACGAGGATCTCAACATTTCAACGGCCTTCTGCAGCAACAGCGTTCCTAACACCCATAAGCCGGGCAAATCAAACTACGCCGCTGTCTACGCCTACAAGTATTCAAACTGGTACAATTCCAATACACGCCCAGCTCCCCAGGTTGAGGGTTGCTTTGGTCCGCAAAACGGTATCTCACTGGCTTATGTGACTGACGGAACCTCCAACACATTCCTTCTCGGCGAGCGAGACAGCGCCCACGGTTCTGCTTATTGGGTCGGAGTCGGAAACGTCAACAGCGAAGCCCCTTGGTCATCGCCCAAAGCCGTTGGTCGCGTTTTCCTTTTTAAACCTAATCCACCGTTAATTGGTCGTTATTACTCAGCTTTCGCAAGCATGCATCCCGGCGGACTGAACTTTGCTTTCGCTGACGGAAGTGTTCACTTCATTGCAGAGAGCATTAGCTTCAATAATGGCAAACTCTACAACGGTGCACCTCATCGATGGTGGCATAATTTTGATCAGATGGATCCCGCAACCTTTGGTGTCTATCAGAAGCTCGGTTGCCGAGCTGATGGCCAGCCTCTTGGCGGTGAGTTCTAAATTTCTTCTGAGAACTCCAACTAGATCTTATTCAATTCTATAATTTGCTTTGCCAGTCAAACGCTTACGTTTTTGACTGACAGAAAGGTGATTTCGCCATGTCGAATCAGCCAATATTTCGCGTTGTTTGCGCCTGTATCGTCCTCGCATTCCTAGGATGCAACTCGGATGGCTTAGTAACGCTAAAAGGAAAAGTGACTGTTGATGGCGCTCCGGCTCCCGCGGGGATTTCTTTTCAGTTTCAGCCGCTCAGCGATGGCTCGCCATCGTATGCTATCACCGACGCCGATGGGAATTACGAAGCCGAATTTTCCTACACCAAAAAGGGAATCATGGTAGGCAAACATCGTGTTTCGTTTATCCCGGGTGGAGGAGGCGGAGGAGGGGATGAAGCCATGCCCGACAACATTGAAGAACTTGGGCAAAGCAATAAACCGGTGGAAAGTCCCGCCCAGGCGAACCGAAAACGGCCCTCGTTTCCCGATAGCTACTGGGGAGAGATCATGCAAATCAATGTTGAAAATAAAGCCAACGTTATCGACATCCCGTTGGAGTCGAAAAAATAGAAGTCTCAACCAACACGACCGATACCGCACAATCGATGGAACGCTCAGCAAGACCTTGAATCAAAACCTGGGTTTCCCATCTCCCGCTGCGGGTCGTTTGTTGGGTGCTTTGCCGCGAGCCTTCCAATTTGGATTAACCTCGTGAGCCGAGTCCATCAACTGTTTCAGCCGCTGAACCACCGCTGGATGATCCTGCGCTAAATCTTTGCTTTCACCTAAATCATCATCAAGATTATAAAGCTCAACATCTCCGCTAAACATGGGGATTCGAACGGCTTTCCAATTAGCAGACCTTACCGCCTGCTTTCCCCCTTGTTCATAAAACTCCCAATAGAGATAGTCGTGGTTCCGCTGCCCGGGGTTACCCAGAAGCGTCGGCAAAAAACTGATGGAATCAAGCCCTGCTGGAAGAGAAGCACCCGTTAGTTCCGCAACGGTTGCCATAAGATCTCCGAAATAGCTCACATGGTCGGTAATACTTTCGGGCTTAATTTTCCCCGGCCATTTAACAATCATGGGAACGCGGATCCCGCCTTCGTAAAGGTCTCGCTTCTTACCCCTGAGTGGACCGTTAGGATCGAAGAGCTCTGTGTTGTGCCCGCCCTCATCATGGTGCCCGTTGTCACTGGTAAACATGATGATCGTGTTATCGCTTACCCCAAGTTCCGCCAATAGCGACACTATCTCTCCGATGCCCTTGTCCATCCGAGTGACCATTGCTGCCTGGCCTTTGTCTTGATTCGACCACGGCTTGTCCGAGTAGATCCCATAGTCCGGCACTTCTTGTCCATCACCAGTTCCCCGAGTTCCTTCATTATTTGCGTGCGGAATTGTTAACGCCAAGTAGAGAAAGAAAGGATTTCGCCGATTCCGTTTAATAAAAGACAACGCTTCGTTTTGAATCAAGTCGTGGGAATAGTCCAACCGCTTTGTCGCATAGCCTGGTTTGAAATACCAGTTACCGTCCTTTCTACCCGCGGGAACAACTTCATTACGAAGTGCAATTCGCTTGTTGTTCTTCCATAAAAACGCTGGGTAATAATTGTGGGCGTGAAGCTGGCTTTGGTACCCGTAAAAGAAATCAAACCCTTGTTGATTGGGAACACCCTCGTGATCCGGGTTATTCTTCGTCGACTCGCCTAATCCCCATTTTCCACACAGCGCTGTCGTGTAGCCTTGGCTTTTCAAAACCTCGGCCACAGTAACATCACGATCGCGAAGCCCCTGTACGTCGACGCCGCCATTGCCCCGAACATAAGCATGCCCCATATGCTTACCCGTCATAAGAACGCACCTCGATGGTGCACAAACAGTATTTCCTGCATAGAAATTACGAAACCGCATCCCCTCCTTTGCCATTTGATCAAGCTCGGGGGTCTCAATTAATTTCTGGCCATAACACCCAAGATCACCGTACCCCAAATCATCCGCCATAATAAAAATAATGTTGGGCGCACGCCTCTCATCGGCACGAGAGTCCGATACGATCGCTAGTGTGTCACCAAAAATGATTGATACTATTATCAGTAAAAACAAACGTGGAGCTAATTGGTTCATTACTTGTTCATCCCCTCGGGGCAATCAAAAGACAAATGTACGTGTCAGCTTCATTGGAGCTGACTTAATCTGTTCAAGTCAAATCAAATTTAATCTTCTCTCACGCAAATTTTGATTTCACAAATTTCAAAGCTGTAAATTAACATTACGGCATTTGATTTCACTTTCTGATATCTCTACCCAATATACACAACTGGGGGCCAAAATATTAAAATGGAGGAGGCGGGAATTATTCAAGCCTATTGAATTGGCAGCTTGGTCTGAACCGTAAAAACTGGTTAATTATAGTTTCCTCTTTTTTGTATTTTTAGCAGGAGCATGGGCAACCTCGAAAACCTCCTCGAGCGGAATCGCAAAAGTTCGTGCAATTCGGAATGCCAACTCAAGCGATGGATAATACTTTCCTTTCTCCAACGCAATTACGGTCTGCCTGGTAATCCCAACGCGTTCCGCCAATGACTGTTGAGTCATCTCCCCTGTCAGAAATCGAAGCTCCCTGATTCGATTGTTGATAACGATCTTATCCATTTGAGAGCCCCCGATAGCTTGCAATCATTTTGCCATAGTAGGTCAGGTTGGAAACGACGAACCCCGCGAATAATAGGTTAATCCAGAGCAGCGCCTCCGCCGACGTAATAGCAAAACCTAATTCATCAGTCGATGCTGAATCCTCTTGCTGAATTACCGTGTTGGATACTGCCTCCACCGGAACACTCCACATGGCAACCAAACACCAAACCAAAACGAGAGCCATTAAAATAACTCCTGAACCCTTCGAGGCCCGTAACTCTATAACCGCATCCAGTTCATCCGCTTGGGGGGCATCCCTCGCTTCTCTGATTGATTTTGTGGCAATCGCGTTGATCGTGTGGAAAACCGATAACAAAATGACCAACGCAATAATCGCAATGAAGAAAACGGAAACGTGTTCGATTGGATACTGCAACGAAAAACAAAAATAAGGCGCGAAAACAACGAAGATCGCCACAAAACAAAACCACGCATTTTTCTCTCTAAACCCCATAAATCACCCTAACCAATTTGCGAAAACCAATGTAACTTAAAGATTACACGATGTAACCTACACCCTACATTCGTTCCGACCAGTCCATCATTGGCGAATTTTAAAAATTAAATGGAAAAGCGAAGGTAACGAAGGAATCAACGCGAATATTTACTTCGATTTTACTCTGATCTTTTGACGGTGAAGTAACGCTTTCCATTTTTGGGGGGCGGGTTTGATTGCAAACCACACATAACTACCACGATCAAACCAATGGACTGAATGCTAATCCGTCACGCCCGAACCGCCCCGAATCAAACCATTCGGCTGTTGAGCAAAGAGATCAAAGGCAGTGACTTAGGGAAAAGTTTTTGAAACCGTTGAAACGGCTTAATCCAGCAAACCTTGAAGAAGATCTAACCTAAACTGGAGGGTCTGCCATCGCTCGCAAAAACCGTGCGTTTCAGCGCGATTAATAAAACGACAAGGAACAGGGGGAGGATGTTTCAATTTGCGGACTTCGCAACAATGTCATTGATGAAGTCAATCTTTGTGTTCGAACCAAGAGTTTAGTACATTTGGGTTTTCACAACCAAAACAACACTCACCGCAGGCAGATTCACCACATGAACAAATATTTTCTCACACGAGTAATGGCTGTGTGTTCGTTGATAGCGGGCGTGGCGGCGTTAGCGGCGCCTACTTATCGGGTGCGGAAACCAGCAAAAATAATGGAGAAAATTGCCGTCCAAGGAACCATGACGGACCGGCAGACTCACTTTCTGAGTGAAGAGAAAACATCGCCGGAATATCGCTGGAACCGTATGCTTCGGCTAAAGGAGGTCTCGATCACCGACGCACAGGCCAAGAGCTTGGCAAAAATTGAACCTGTCAGTATCCGTGGCGAGGGTTGGTCGCCGATCAAAAAATATAAGAAACCGAGTTCCATCAGCCTCTTTAGAAAATCAACACTTTTAATGCTGTCGCCAGTTCTGAATTTTTGACATTTATCAGGAGTTAGTAACAACCGGCAGCCTTCAAAATTCACTTTCCAAAAAACGCTCCAAGCTTAGTCCCTTTTAACACGTCCGTTCGCTCACTGTTAATTTCAGATGAGTACATCTGTAAGGAGAATTAGATGAATCGCTACACCATCGACGAATTTGTTCAGAAAACTCAACAACAAAACCTTAATCAGGGAGTTTTCGAACTAGAAACCGAGCGGATTATGGAACTAAACCTAAACGGAGAAATGTGGACGAAGATGGGATCCATGATTTCCTATCGCGGAAACATCAAGTTTACGAGGGAAGGAATCCTCGAGCAGGGTTTTGGTAACTTATTGAAAAAAGCAGTGTCTGGCGAAGGAGCGCGACTAACCAAAGCTGAAGGCAACGGGCAAGTTTATCTCGCTGACAGCGGAAAGAAGATAACGATCCTAAGTCTGTCAGGGGAGTCAATCTACATTAACGGCAATGATCTCCTCGCGTTCGAGCCATCGATCTCATACGAAATTAAAATGATGAAGAAAATGTCATCTATGTTAGCCGGTGGACTTTTTAACATTCGACTCGAAGGCACGGGCATGGTCGCTTTCACAACTCATTACGACCCAATCACTCTCTTGGTCACTCCAGACTGCCCCGTGGTTACAGATCCCAACGCCACCGTTGCCTGGTCTGGATCGCTGGAACCTCAAATTAAAACGGACATGTCGTTCAAAACATTTCTTGGGCGCGGCAGCGGCGAATCTATCCAAACCGCGTTTTCGGGTAACGGGTTTGTGGTCATTCAACCCTACGAAGAAGTTTACTTCCAGGCGGGTGGATAAATAAAAAGGTTCGAGCCAAAAAGTTCGACCAAAACAGACTGGCAAGTTGGACACTGAGGAACCGCAGCGAGTAAACGATCGCGGTAGTTCCTCAGCAGTCTCCGACACATTCCGAAAAGCTCCCCAGCCAGGGCAACGAGCGTGAGAGTATCTATCCTATCCACGAGCCTAAAGTCGAAAAACATGAAAACGTTTCTTAGCCTCCTTCTATTCCTCTGGGTTGTTCCGACTACGTTCGCCGATTCGCCAAAAAATATCGTACTTATTCTGGCAGACGATCTCGGTTGGGCTGACACAACGCTCTATGGAAAAACTTCGCTGTACGAGACGCCGAACATCCAGCGGCTTGCCGCCCGCGGGATGACTTTTTCCAACGCGTATGCAAGCCCGATCTGTTCGCCAACGCGGGCCAGCATCCTGACTGGTCAGAATCCTGCTCGACATGGAATGACCGCGCCAGCTGCGCACCTTGAAGCGGAACGTTTCGCTGCGGTTGCCAGTCCAACAGGCCCGCCACATCAAAAGAGCACGAACGTCCGATCAACAACGCGACTCACGCCTGAATTGCCAATGCTGAGCCGACTTCTTAAGAACGCGGGTTACACAACCGCACATTTTGGAAAGTGGCATTTGGGACGAGAGCCACACTCTCCACTTGAATATGGATTCGATCTAGACCTTCCGCATTGGTGGGGACCGGGGCCTAAATCCAGCTATTTGGCACCCTGGGGTTATGCGAATCCAGACTTCAAAGAAGGAGAACCAGGCGAACACATCGAAGATCGAATGGCAAAGGAAGCAGTCGCGTGGCTGAAGAATCGAGACCCTAGCAAGCCATTCTTTATGAACTATTGGCAGTTTTCGGTACACGCTCCGTTCGGCGCTAAGCCAGAACTTATCGAATATTATCGCAAAAAACTTGGTAACTCGGTCGCCGAACTCTCAAAACCAGAGATCCGCCAGAGGCGACTGTCTTCGCACCCACCCCAAACAGGACTACCTCAACAGTCCCCGACCTACGCCGCGATGGTGCATTCCCTCGACGATGCTGTTGGTAGCTTGATCGATGCGTTGGACGAAGAGGGAATCGCCGATGAAACTATCGTCATTTTCTACTCAGACAATGGTGGCAACATCCACTGCGGTCTCGAGGAGACGGCTGCATCCGGTCAAAAATACATCACCGCCATCACCAGTAACCATCCGCTACGTGGCGGCAAGGGCGGAATCCATGAAGGCGGTGTTCGCGTTCCGGCAGTCGTTGTTTGGCCCGGAGTCACCGAGCCTAATTCACGTAGTGATGTTCGGGTTCAATCAATTGATTTATATCCAACGATTCTTCAAATGCTGAATGTCGCAAGACCAAAAGAGTACGTAATCGATGGAGTCGATTTCGCCCAAGCACTTCGCGGTCACAAGCTGGAGCGAGGGCCGATGTTTACTTACGTCCCGGGACATGGCGCCACACCACACTGGCTTCCACCATCAATATCTGTGCATTACGGTGACTGGAAGCTTATTCGCACCTTCCATTATGGCGACAATGAAAATCACCAATATCGCCTTTACAACCTTAGCGAAGATATTGGCGAGACTAAAAATCTTGCGGCATCGCGTCCCAATCAAGTTTTAGAACTGGACAATCTAATTGAGGAGTACATCACCGAAGCAAAGGTTGTCGTCCCTTTACCTAATGCGAAGTTCGATCCTAAACAATTCGATCCGTCAAAGATTGGTGTCCAACCTGGCGGGTTAAAAATGCCTGCGGCCTTTCGAGCCTCACAATCAAAATCAGATACTAGTCAGAACGCCCAGCCAGTCAATAAAGCAATGCTATTGGGATGGATCGCAAAGAACGCTTCGGTAGCGTTCGAGGGAGACCTGATGAAAATCACCCCGACTGGACGTCAGCCATTTATCGCCAATAACCGAGTCCATAACACTGGACCGGTTGAAGTCCGAATGCGGATCAAAACACACACCGCAGGATCGGGGCGAATTCAATGGCGCACCGAAGGGCAAGAATCGTTTCTAAAAACCGGTCAGATTAAATCATTCAAGATCCCTGGTGGCGATTGGCAGGAATTGACCGTACCCATTGACGTCAAAGGGAACCTTGTGCACCTGCGTTTCTTTTTGTCTGACTCCACTCAGCCAACCGAAATTGACTGGCTGGAATGTGGCCCACGAGCTCCAAATTCCAAAACCAAAAAGAAGTGGGATTTTAAATCCGGCAGGCCAAGTCCAAAAGCAAGAAAACGCCGGCAGTAAACGTTGTCGAAATCTCCTCATCAAACCACTCAGCGGCCGTAATCCAGTTCGTATTCTGGCAGTTCATAAGCAATGGCAAACCACGACTGGCTATGAGTAGGCTCTCCGCTTAAAGCAAGTCATTTAGTTCTCTTTGGGTGCGCTGACTGGGCGATTTAGCCGCGATCGTTTGAGCGAAACATTTAGCCCGGTCGGGGCGGGCACATGCCAATTCCTTATTCAGCAGAGCGGCCTGGAAGAGTCGATCGAATTGCTCAGATCCTTCTGAGGAAATCAATCTCTCAATCGAACAACATAGATCATCGGCAAGAAATTCGGCTGCGTCCGGAATACTGGCAATGGTTGTCGCCAGCGAGCGGTCAAAATCCTCATCGACGGTCAGCCACAACAGCCCGCGAATAGCTGCGAGGCGGTCAGCATCGAGAGTAGGTCGCACCTTGGCATATCGACTGGTTCGGATTGCGTCCGCGATCAAAGACCAGCTCCCGTCAGCACCGCTGAAGCGCTGCTCCGTGATTGATTCACTCGCCCACGGGACTGTGTTTGGATGCGCACTCCAATTCTCTAGTACTTGAAAAGCTTCTCGATGGCCCCACGAGAGCAACATTACCGCCGCTTTTAAGGCTGCCTCCTCCTCTGGTGCATTTAGCAATGCTAGAAGTTCAGGAATCCGTGCATCGAGGGCTCCGTCTAGGCCGTCGTCAATGACATCAACGAATGAAGTTGGCTGTCCCAGTGCGTCTGTGCGAAACAACAATCGAAGATCGGGTTGGGGCATGGTGGCGTCTCGAGGTTTTTGTTTTCTTCAACTATAAAAGCCACGCCGCTCGTTCGCAATTTCCATTCAGCTTGGCTCCCCACGACGTGGGCAAGGAGTGTTATCAAGGCCCAAGCTTTATGATCAAGATCGTTAAGAAAAAAACAATATTAGGGTTTTGTAGCTTGAACGAGCCAGTGAACAGCGGGTTAAGGCGGACCGCAAGCTGAGAAACGTTTTTTGGGTTATTCCTGCCTAATTGTTGATTGCACAAAGCGTTTTGATTTCAGCAAAAGAGGCACAAGTTTACTTTCCCTTTTTTAACTCCTTAAGAATGCGTTCGTGCGGAGCCTGGTTGTGATCTTTACTGGTAAGCTGTTGATCGTATATTTCACCGCGCTGAATCGGACGGTGTGCCGCTTCCGCCAGAGTGGCGAGTTCTTTAAGAAGCGCGGGATAGTCGTTCGCAACATCTATATTCTCCTCTGGGTCTTTCGCAAGATTATAGAGTTGCCACTTACCTCGCGGTTTCTTGTATGCTTTCCAATTATCTTTTCGAACAGCGGTTTGCCCAACGTATTCCCAATAAAGGTAACGGTGAGATGCCTGAGCTCCATCACCGGTGAGCGTCGGTAGGAAAGAGATGCCATCGGTTGGGGGACAGCTAGACCTCCCGACCTCTGCCAGCGTGGGCATCACATCAGGAAAGCACAGCAGGTGGTCGCTGATCGTGCCGGCCTTAATTTTTCCGGGCCATCGTACGAGGTAAGGAACCTTGAGGCCCCCTTCGTAAAGCGAACCCTTACCTGCGCGAAACCGCTGCCCTGTCTTTGGGTTTAGGTTGGGGCCAAAGAAACCGTGGGGCCGGTCTTGAGTTTTGAAGTAGGCTTGCCCGCCGTTGTCACCGCAGAGAAAAATGACAGTATTTTCATCGAGGTCTAGTTCTTGCAGGAGGTTGAGAATCTCGCCGAGTTGTCGATCGATCATATGCAGGAAAGCTGCGTATACCTTGGCATCGTTTTCTGTTTTTTGACCAGCCTTCCATGGGCGGTCTTTGAACAATTGCCAAGATGGGTCGTCTTGATCAATCCCCCAAAGGCCATGGGGTGGCGTCCATGGTAGGTAGCAAAAGAAGGGACGGTCTTT
>Ga0214481_100054_pt1 | contig 46823 bp, 34 predicted proteins | sample M1_20Mar14CPVII9_4_FD_165057 | JGI IMG/M metagenome (GOLD analysis project Ga0214481, IMG submission 165057) | Marine eukaryotic communities from Monterey Bay, California, United States - M1_20Mar14CPVII9sort6BwellG10 | ecosystem: Environmental > Aquatic > Marine > Unclassified | place: USA...
AGCTACAACGATCATTGAAAAGGTTTCATACTAACAAGAAAGATATCACTGCATCTAGATTCAACATTAACGATACTCCAACAAACAGCAATGAAACAGGAGACACCGATGATAATAAGAAGAAGATGACGGTGAAAAGCTTGGTCTAACTGTGGGTTGATTTGATGGCTCGTGTGTGGTTGGACTTGCACTGATTTGTCTTGTTGGTTCTATGGTAATCTCGCCTGGCCCCAATCGTGACGCTACTTGACATTCGGAGATTGGTATCCACGCGTTGTTCCACATTTCTAATGCATTCTCATTCTCTTCTAATAGGGCATCATCCCATACATCAACGTTGCAGTACATTGCAAAGCCTGGCTCTGTTGAACACTGGAAGATACCATGCTGATTCAATCGTTTGTTTGTAACAGAAATGTAGTCCCCTGCCTCGTATGTCTTATTACTTCTATAATGTTCTGGACAATAAGGCAGTTGATTCAAGCTCGATGGGGATGATGTTGGCAGACGATTCGGAGAGGAGGAAGGTGCCAATGAAGATTCCCAATCAGGCAGAGGTATCCCGTCCCACAATTCTCTGTTGTAGCAAATTTGCTCTGCAGCCGCTTGCTCTACTGATGATAGATCATCAAAATACTTATTATCTGAGTTTGGCGTCGATACTTCATTGTCCCAACTGTTACTATCCCAGCCTAATATTGTATAGTATTGTGAAACTCCAAGGTCTTCGAGATCTTGCCACCAAAAGGCACTATAATGATTAATCCAACAATCCCAGGTTTGAGCGTTGGAAATACCTAGTCCCTCGGCTGCTACTACTTCATTCTCGTACAAATCGGCATAGCTCCATGACTCTATATCACTCGTTTTAGGCTTGTTCCATGACTTGTGTTGATAGATTATAGAGACACGAGTAGTTAGATGTTAGTCAAAGATCATCTGCAACATATATGCCAAAGTCTTCCCGAACACTACTCACACTTTCGATATACAACAATTCTCTGGCATGACGTCTATCGAAATCATCTAGCAGTGCCCATTCAACATATCTCTTTTCTGGTTTTGTCAATGTAGCAGGATTGATGGGTAGAGTGTCTTCGGGAAGAGATGCCTCAACCAGCACTGTTGGTGATAGACTAGTTATAGACTCGGTTGGTTGCGATGTTGATATAGGCTCCAACGGAGACTCTGATGGTTGCCTTGATGGCGATTCAGATACTGGAGAGTTTAATGGTTGTTTTGTTGGTATCCTTGAGGGTTGCATTGAAGGGGATTGGGTCATTACAATTGCCTCTAGTGGAGAGATGACATCAGATCGTTTTGCAATGAATGCTTCCTCTTCCTCCCACTCAGGTAGAGGTATCCCGTCCCACAACTCTCTATTATAACAAAGTTGCTTGGCAGCCTCTTGTTCTACTGGTGATAACTCATACCAATTCATACTATCAGTGGCCGGTAATACGTCATTATCCCAACTATATTCATTCCAACCTAATATTTCATAATATTGACTAACATTGAGTTCTTCCACATCCTCCCACCAGAAGCCAGTGTAGTGATTGATATGACAATCTAAAAATCAAGACAAAGAGATGAGAATATATGCCAAGTGTTAGATATACTAACAGCTAAAAGTATACAAACACAGGAGAACTTGATTAGAACGTACCCCACATTTCAGTAGTTGTAATACCAAGCTCTTTAGCGCCAACTATTTCCTCATCAAATAATTCCCAATAACCCCAACTTTCGACTGGGTTTGTACCAGGATTATTCCAAGTCTGTCATGAAGAAGAGCACAAGATAAAGTGAGATAATAAGTGCACTTACAATGTGCATATACAATCATGGATAACAGACTTACATTTTCAGTATAGCTCAGGTTATCACTTGCAAAGTTTTGTTCTGTTGTAGTAAGCTGTGACCACTCAACCTGTATCAAAGAGAAGAAAAGTGGGTAAGACAAATACCAAACTTGAATGAGTAGTAAACGAGGTTAGTTAAAACAGTCAAAACTTACAAATCTTCTGTTTGGAACACTCAATGTAACAGGATTGATTGGAAGATTAGTAATTGTAGTAGGTGGTGGTTTAGCTACTGGCTCTTTCGAAGGGGATTGTGATGGTTGACGACTGGGTGACATTGTCGGAGGAGGAGAAGATTGAATTGATGGTTCATTAGTAGGAATGACTGGGCTTAGGGTTGGTGACCATGTTGGATATGATGTTGTTGGTGAATCAGATATTGGAGCAAGTGTACTTGGCCTAATCAATGGGCTTGACGTTGGACTTGATCTAGTTGTTGACGGCATCTCGGTAGGAGATTGATTTGGGCTAAGACTGGGTAACAAACTTGGCCAAGATGTTATTGGTGAATCTGATACTGGCGACAGTGTATTCGGACTATTCGATGAACTTGAGGTTGGACTGTCAGTCTCTACCTCATTACCATCTTCTTCTTCACCATTACTATTACTACAAGGTCCAATATTCTCCCAAGCATCACTCCACATACCATTATCGTCATTCTCAGGCTCAAACTCAACTAGTGTACAGTAATATGCCCAAGGGTATGGTTTACATTTGTATATTGACGAGTTTACTGTAACTTGTGTACCCGAAACGTAATACTGTGACATGGCTGTAAAGTATGGATCAGGACAGGTTGGTATTTCCTTGTCCTGTGTTTGTGCCGATGTTGGTTGTGATGTTGGTTCATTTGATATTGGACTGTTTGTGATTGTTTTCGATGTAGGACGTGCAGTGGGTTGTATTGATGGGGATGGTGTCTCATTTTGATCATTACCATCATTATGTGTAGGTTTTGATGTTGGTTCTCTCGTTGGTCGTTCACGTACTCCTCCATCACCATATATCTGTCGTGTCGGTCTAGGAGTATTAGATGGTGTATCCTGCGCAGTCACTACTGGTGGATTTGTAGATGATGTACTTGGTTGCCGACCACCGCCGCTACCATACTTGCGAGTTGGTCGATTAGTCGGAGTAGATTTATAGCCTCCAGCAAGTTGTTGTATCATCATTGACATATCCGAGTCTACATCTTGTTCTACAATCAATTGTGATGAAGTATCATCTAATTGAGATTCAGTTGACAACATTGAAATGTCTTCTTCTTGTTTTGTTGGTACAAATGTAGGCCAAGCAGATGTAGGGATATATGATGGAGTAATTGTTGTTGGATTGTTAGTAATTGGAGATTCAGTATGAGACTTTGTTGGACTACTCGTCGAAGATACTTCAATTTCCACATCTGTTGTACTATCTGAAGATACTTCAATTGTCGAAGTAGGCACTGCTGTCGGAGTCTCTGTCACCTTAGCCGGTTGTACAGTAAGAGATGTTGGATATACTCCTTGTTGTTGATCATGTGCACTATGTGAAATCAACCATTCATCAAAGTTGACATTCTCATCATTATCAAAATCTGGTAGTTCAATCGAAGAAGTAGTTACACCATTCTCTACTTCTTCTTCAGTTGTTGTAGTAATATCTTGATATGTTGTCATATCATTTAACCATTTGTCTAAGTTAACAGTTTTGTCGCTGTCAAAGTCTGGTAGGACAGGTAGTGTTGTATCCTTCTCTTCTTCTTCTTTAGCATCTTCTTCTTCATTGTCAAGCTCTCCTCCAAATCCATGATTTGATAATACTAAACTGTTGTTAATCTCATCATCAACATCATGCAAAGACGATGACGATGAAGGACTCTTAGTTTTCTTAATATACGACGATGGAGATCTAGTCTTTTTTACATGTGATGGTGACCTTGTACCCTTTCCACTTTTCGATTGTTGTTGTTGTATCTTGAATCTCCCTTGCTTCTTTTGCTTTTGCTTCGTCTTCTTCTTCTTATTATCATCGGTGTCTCCTGTTTCATTGCTGTTTGTTGGAGTATCGTTAATGTTGAATCTAGATGCAGTGATATCTTTCTTGTTAGTATGAAACCTTTTCAATGATCGTTGTAGCTGCTGTTGTCGTGTGGATACTACCACATGTTGTGTAGTAGGAGATACTTGTGGCTGATTGACGGCGGCAGTAGTGTTAGCTGATACCGCTAGAGACGACGTCAGTAATAGAACTGATATGTAGATGGATGATGCCATTTTGTTAATAGATTGAGTCGTCATATATTTGATTTGCAATATATGTACTTCATTAAATCGATGACGACAAGATACTTTTATCAAAGGTCTTCAGGATACGGTTTGTCTTTTTTTTTTCTTCAAGGGGAAAGATAATATACTACTACTATATCGACAAGGAGTGCATTGCAATATAATAGGTGTAGTCAGTCACAGTATGATTCTAGTGCATTAGCAATGGCAATGACAAGGGAGAGGCGTGCAAGGAGAGCTATTTTTTTTTAGACTGACTTTTCTCGCACTGAAAATTTGGGAGAGATACCGTATCCTCTGAAATCTCCTCTCAGTCCAGCTCGGCGTCCGTCTCCTCTTTCTCTCTCACCTACCATCTCTGATCTGAATGATGCTCTTTGATAATAGATTGTTTTGCACATATGATACATAAGATGTATGAGGAGGATGGAAAGTAATAATATCTTCTTTGCAAGAGTATGGTATAATATCATCATCAACACTTTCGAGTCCCTTCATATCAATTGTTTGATCTCCTAGAGGCAGAGGTGATATGGATACTCATAGATGAAGCCTCTTGTTCAAGTGATGAAGAAGAGGTACACCATCGACTTATGAGATAGGTCGCATGACGATATAAGCAAGGCAGTATCTTCTCTGATATATCTCTAATATCACTCAATCTTACATATGTTCTCCTTGTTGAAGAAGCGACTGATATCTAGTCTCTTCTCTTCATGTATCGTAGATGCTTAGCAAATGATGTTGAAAAAGAGCCCTTTTCAGGGGATATGGTTTACATTTGTATATTGACGAGTTTACTGTAACTTGTGTACCACTGACATAATACTGTGACATGGCTGTAAAGTATGGATCAGGACACGTTGGTATCTCTTTCTCCTTAGTTTGTGTAGATGTTGGTTGTGTTGTTGGTTGGTTTGATATTGGACTGTTTGTGATTGGTTTCGATGTAGGTCGTACAGTGGGATGTATTGAAGGTGATAATGTCTCATTTTGATCATTACCATCATTATGTGTAGGTTTTGATGTTGGTTCTCTCGTTGGTCGTTCACGTACTCCTCCATCACCATATATCTGCCGTGTCGGTCTAGGAGTAGTAGATGGTGTATCCTGCGCAGTCACTACTGGTGGATTTGTTGTTGATGTACTTGGCTGACGACCACCACCGCCATATTTACGAGTTGGTCGATTAGTTGGAGTAGATTTATAGGCTCCAGCAAGTTGTTGTATCATCATTGACATATCCGAGTCTACATCTTGTTCTATCATCAATTGTGATGAAGTATCATCTAATTGAGATTCAGTTGACAACATTGAAATGTCTTCTTCTTGTTTTGTTGGTACAAATGTAGGCCAAGCAGATGTAGGGATATATGATGGAGTAATTGTTGTTGGATTGTTAGTAATTGGAGATTCAGTATGAGACTTTGTTGGACTACTCGTCGAAGATACTTCAATTTCCACATCTGTTGTACTATCTGAAGATACTTCAATTGTCGAAGTAGGCACTGCTGTCGGAGTCTCTGTCACCTTAGCCGGTTGTACAGTAAGAGATGTTGGATATACTCCTTGTTGTTGATCATGTGCACTATGTGAAATCAACCATTCATCAAAGTTGACATTCTCATCATTATCAAAATCTGGTAGTTCAATCGAAGAAGTAGTTACACCATTCTCTACTTCTTCTTCAGTTGTTGTAGTAATATCTTGATATGTTGTCATATCATTTAACCATTTGTCTAAGTTAACAGTTTTGTCGCTGTCAAAGTCTGGTAGGACAGGTAGTGTTGTATCCTTCTCTTCTTCTTCTTTAGCATCTTCTTCTTCATTGTCAAGCTCTCCTCCAAATCCATGATTTGATAATACTAAACTGTTGTTAATCTCATCATCAACATCATGCAAAGACGATGACGATGAAGGACTCTTAGTTTTCTTAATATACGACGATGGAGATCTAGTCTTTTTTACATGTGATGGTGACCTTGTACCCTTTCCACTTTTCGATTGTTGTTGTTGTATCTTGAATCTCCCTTGCTTCTTTTGCTTTTGCTTCGTCTTCTTCTTCTTATTATCATCGGTGTCTCCTGTTTCATTGCTGTTTGTTGGAGTATCGTTAATGTTGAATCTAGATGCAGTGATATCTTTCTTGTTAGTATGAAACCTTTTCAATGATCGTTGTAGCTGCTGTTGTCGTGTGGATACTACCACATGTTGTGTAGTAGGAGATACTTGTGGCTGATTGACGGCGGCAGTAGTGTTAGCTGATACCGCTAGAGACGACGTCAGTAATAGAACTGATATGTAGATGGATGATGTAGCGGATTGAGTCGTCATATTGATTTGCAATATATACTATTAAATCGATGACGACAAGATACTTTTTTATCAAAGGTTCTACAGCAAGATGTTTGATTTACTTTTCCATTCAAGGGGGAGAGATAATATACTACTATATCGACAAAGAGTATATTACAGTGGCAGGTTGTCTTAGTATTGACTTCTAGTAGCATTAGCAATGACAGATATCAAATTTTCATTTTTTCTCGCCATAATTTTTTAGGAGCGGAGAGGATACCATACCGACCAATGGTATCCTTTACTCAATTCTGCTCGACCTCTCTCTTCATTCACCTACCATCTCTGATCTGAAGATGCTCTATTATTGATAATAGATAGACAAATGTGTTGCACAAATGATACTAAGATGTATGAGGAAGATGGAAAGTAATATCATCTTCTTTGCAAATGGTGAGGGTGCAGGTAGAACGAAATCCAAACAAGCTAAAATCCTCCACAATTTCCAAAGTATAAGTATAACACCCACTCCATACGTATGTACTTCTTTCTGAAGTAAGCGCAACAACCTCTGGCTGCTGCCCACATCCATTGATGTAGGATGAATAGCAAGGGCAGTTTATTTAGGGGTCATTAAAACATTCGTTGGCGGTATCATTCAGACAAAATTACTCACGAGAGGCTTGCTGATTTTACTTTTAGGCTTTGCCGCGATCTCTCATTCACTATCTAATCCTTTGCATGTTGCTCTTATAGTAGCGTACAAACGATTGTGGATAGACTATCTCTATACCCCTATATATATAGATACATATCATGGGAAGACTTCTCCCTATCATTGCAATACTATGCAATCTATTGCAATTATCAATTCAATATCAAAATTGGGAAGAGGCCAATTACCTCAACAACTTTGATGAACTCGAATCTAAAAGTTACAGTGCAGTGAATGATCCTGCATTATCACCATCTAATTTATTATCCGAATGTAGTCGTCCTGTCAATGGTACCGATGTACAATTTGATGGATCGAGGATTAATCTTGAGGCCGATGGTAATCTGATGATAACAATCCAAATATCTTAACTGTGAGCGCATCATCAGCCCAAGAGCAATGTGATAGTAATCCCAATGCGATATGTACAGTACCCCATGGAATACGTCTTATTATGTCATCATCATTAAATGTCCCGGCATTAATTGTTAGAGGTGAGGTATACTGGCGTGATGTTGATCAATTAGACGATGAGCAATATTTATGTGCTGGATATGTTGCAGTGGAGGGTAATGGAAAGTTTATAATGAATGTAGGATCTTCCGATAGTAGTAGTAATAAGAAGGCATGGATATATATTAAAGATAATGGGGCAGTACATCCCCAAGGACGGTCACGATTCTTTGGTGGAGTTGGTGCATCAACTTCATCCATTAATAACTTCGGACCAACTATAGACATTACAGGACGAAAGATGTCACGAACATGGTCATTACTAGCCGAGCCGTTCAAGAATAATGAAATATCACTAAAATTATTACATTCACCGATTCGAATGGGATGGAAAGTAGGTGATCGTATTGGCATCTCGCCAACGCAGAAAGGATCGGAGGGACAGGCCATACCTTTCAAATTGTAGCATTAGATGATGATGGGACAGTCACGGTTGATACACCGAATACGAATGAGAAGAAGGCTATATTCCTACCACCAAAACAGGCGGTATATAATGAAGAGACTAGAACTGCTTCACTTCTTTCTGCCGAGGTTATTAATCTATCCAGGAATATTATTATTACTGGAGATGATCTTCGGCACGTGCCCTGTGAGAATAATGTTTCCCATACGTCGGGATGTAAATGTTCGGAACATAAAACAAAGTGTACTGTTGGATTACATACTGCCCAGATGAATGAGGGTACCATGAGGATTCGAAATGTTCGTGTAGAGAAGTGTGGACAGCGAGGGATTGTTGGCAAGTACTGTCTACACTTTCATCGGTTATCCTCCTGCCCATCATGTGAATTTTTAAACAACGCAGTTGAACATAGTCATCAGCGTGGTATAATTGTACATGGCACACATCAGACGAATGTTGAGAATAATGTTCTTTGGGATGTAAGGGGTGCAGGCATTTACATTGAGGATGGTAATGAAATGGCCAATACTATCAAGTATAATGTTGTTATATGTCCTTGGAGTCTGGCACACCCCACATTACATGGCTGTACGATACCTGGTACTGACAATGCCGAGAGTGATACACCACTTAACCAGGCTGGTATCTATATGGATACGGCGGCTAATGACATGATTGGTAATCGTGCAAGTAATAGTTTCAATGGCCTGCTACTTCAGGCCTCAAGAAGTGGAAAGGGTGCCGCCTATGGACGAGTTTGTACTAATCATTTAGCCTTTGGCCGATGGGAGGGAAACACTTTCCACGGTCATAGTCGTTTTGGTCTCTACTCCTTGGGTGGCTCGACTCCTCGTAATACCGACCAGTCTATTGAAGCTGATGGATTCAACCTCAACCAAGGTACCTGTGCCGCTCTGACAAATGATGGATTAGATCGTGGCAAGCCTGTCTCTATCCTGAATAATGTTGATTATGATACTGTCTTCGTTGGTCACTACAACGCCGGGGATATGCAACATCGAGGACATACAAGTCATGGGAATAACAATCTGATATACTGGAAAGAGACGAAGAACTTTGCCGACGGTTGTGCAGCCCATTTATCCGACGGTTATTATGCCCATGGGAACATGGCTCTTCCAGATCAAGGTACATTTATCATCGAGAGAACAGTATTTGACGTATATGTGGTCTTGGAAGCAAATCGTGAGTGTATCTTATTTCATAAACTGTTGTTCTTCGTTAAAATGAGGCTCATCTTTATACTCTATCCTCTATTAACAACATCAGACCACTGTAATGTCGGGGTTACAGGCCTGCTCTGTATGCCTCAATACATCCTCCATGATGTCTCGTGGAAAGTAGCAAAAGGAGGTGCATGGGTATGGTTGCAAAGAGGAGGTACTGGCGGCGGAGGTGTGTTTACCCTCAGTCCTCCAAATGCTCAAGTCGTCATGTCTGGTCAGTCTCTTGCAGACTCGATATTTCCTAATGGATACGTCTCCGTTGCGTCTGCACATTATACGTACCTCAAGCAAACCAACTTGTGTGTATCCTCCAACGATATTGGCCTTGGCGATCGATACACTAATGGAATCCTTTGTGAAGAGTCTTTACGGGTCCTCAAGATCTGGTCTACGAATCTTCAAGCCTCAACGGCACCAAGTCTAAAGTTAGAGGTTTGGTTGAATAGTACTGGCGTATCCGACCAGAGTCGGGCCCCTGATATCACCCAGCTGGTCAACTTTCATGTGATTGCAAACTTGGGCGGAGGAAAGCAAGGATACAGTCTTCCTGTACTTCTATCATCAAGCTCTGTGTCATATCGTATATCACTTGATAGGGATAATAGTGCCATCCCAGGAAAGTCCGCGTTAGTATGTTTTATGTGTGATGTATTGAAGTCTCGATGAGGTGGGACTTCTTCTCTCTCTCTCTTTTGAGGATATCGGGAGGTAGCCTTCACTCCTCCTCTTACTGCCAACATATGCCTAACATAAGTTATATCATCTCTCTTTCATCTTCATACATTGTAAACGCGCATCTTCCAGGTGACTGGATCATAGAATTTAGTGACCCGGTTATGGGTAACCGTTGGGGTGAAGAGTTCCTATATCTCAGTGTAGAGGGTAGAGTTTGTGAAAATGGTGGGGTGATCAGCAGTCAACATGATCGACGTCATACATATGGCTTGGGATTTAGTGGTTCAGCATGGGGCAACAGCGGTGCTTGTGTCAACTCCAATCCACCACCAAAGATGGATTCAGTTGACTGTAGTATTGCCTCTGTATATGGGGAAGAAGGTACCATTCCTGCCACGGAATGCCCTGAGCTCTGCTCTGGAGCATGTGACTCGTCCAACTCTTTCTGCCACTGCGGATTGGCAACTTGTACTTGTAAGCCCGGCTTCTCCGGCGCTGACTGCTCCATTGATATGTGTGCTCAAGCTCGTTGTGGTGAGCATGGTACTTGTTCTTCTCAATATCTTGGTGATGCCTCCACTCTTCCAGTGTCCAACCAGGCCTGTATTTGTGACAGTGGCTGGTTTGGCCCTTTGTGTGATCAACAGCAACCTACTAATATTGCTCGACAGGGAACTGCTTCTCAATCAAGTACATGCTGGGGCGGACCTGCAAGCAGAGCAATCGATGGCAACACTAACCAATATTGGGGAAGTAATACAATCACTCATACATGCCAAGAACAATCACCCTGGTGGAAAGTCGATCTGGGAAGGAAATTGATTGGTACTGTCATCTTGTACAATCGTTGGGATGAGAACAATCGTGACAGATTCAATGACTGCGTTCTCGAAGTGTTAGACGAGAATGAGGTTGTCGTTGCAAGTAAAACGATTATTAACTCTATGTCCAACAATTATTTCTACTTTGACGATATCACGGCAAGATTCGTCCGTATTCAAAAGAATGCCTATGGCGATATGAACATTGCCGAACTGCAAGTATACAATGGTCATCGTGGATGTAATTGTCCTCTTGTTGGTGACTGTCAAGCATCACCAAGATGCAATACCGACGGCTCATGCCCAACTGAATCAACGAGTGTTGTAAACGGAACGCCTTGTAACTCCAAGCCTTACGGAACATGCCAAGACGGCCAGTGTGTCGAACCACTGACCCCATCACCAACATTTGAAACTACACTGGCGCCGTTTACTCTCACCCCAACAATGTACAATCCAGCTGACCTGTCAAATCTCGCTTTGGGTAATCTAGCCACTGCATCTCAATCGTCTACCTGTCATGGAGGGCCTGCTAGTAGAGCTATTGATGGCAACACTGACGGCAACTGGTACCATAACTCAGTTCAGCATACATGTAACGAGGCAAACAACTGGTGGAAAGTAGACTTGGGTGCTATTGAGCACATCATTAACCAAATTAAGGTGTATAACCGCAATGATTGCTGTACAGAAAGTTTGGTTGGTACTGAAGTCCAAATACTTAATGAGCAAGGTACTGTCGTTGACAGTAAGCCTATCACAAGTATATCAGGAGTGTATACATTTAACTTTGACAATGTGGCTGGACGATATGTCCGTGTTTATAAGACAAGTGGTGGAGGCGGTTTGACAATTGCAGAAGTGCAAGTATTTGGTTGGCAAATTACTCAAAGCCCAACAATTAGCCCTTCAATTTCCCCTTCTACCCCTCTACCAACCTTGAAACCAACATTAAGTAAAAAGCCAACCTATAGTCCTAATACTTCCCAGCCTACCGAGACATTAATCAACTTAGCAAGAGTGACAGGAGTGTTATCTCAACAGTCATCAACAATGGACGGGTTGGGGCCATATAGAGCTATTGACGGTGTAAAGACGAACGGTAGTAACAACGTACCAACTACGCACACTCAATGTTCTGACTCACCATCTCCTTGGTGGCGAGTATATTTCGGCGTTGGAGAGATTAAGACTGTTAAGGTTTATAATCGAAACGATTGCGTGAGTAGAGCTTGAATGTGTCTCGTCTTTCTCCCCGTACTATCAACTAACATCTATCTCTTCTCCCTATTTATTCAATAGTGTTGGAGTCGTTTGAAAGACTTTACAGTAAGTGTGTTGGATGATAACATGAATGTCGTTGCGAGTCAGTTCTACTCTGGTGTAGCACCCCGATACGAGGCTGCATCATTCGACTTTACAGACGTGTCTACTGTCGGGACTCATGTTGAGGTCAAGCTGGGATCTCCAGACTGCCTTTCCCTGACAGAAGTTGAAGTGTTTGGGTATCAAATTACACCTCCTCCAACTAATCTTGCCCGTGGATTCAACGCCGTTTCTTCTCAATCGTCTACCTGTCATGGCGGTGGTGCAAATCGAGCAAATGATGGAAATACGAATGGTATGTGGGGAGGTAACTCAGTGCAACACACGTGTAACGAGGCCCAAGCTAGGAAGTGAGATGCAGCATACTATTAGCCGCATTGAAGTCTACAACAGAGTGGATTGTTGTATGGATAGGTTTGGTAACTCAGAGGTTCAAATTTTAGATGCTCAGGGTACTGTTGTTGCAAGCCAGCCGATTCAAGGTGCTCTTGCCGTGTACACTTTTGACTTCGATAGTGTTGCCGGCCAAGCAGTGCGTGTCCAGAAGAATGTATTCGGTGATATGAATATCGCTGAAGTAAAGGTAATGGGTTGGTCTGAGGATGAAGATGCGGTCCCAACTACCAGTCCTCCCTCAATCACTCCGTTAACCTGTGATAATATCTGTCCTGGATCATATCCATATGGCTGTGCTGATAACTTGCCTGATAAAGTTGCCTACGGTTGCTTGTCCTCAGGAGGTTGTAATTATCTAGAGGAGGGTCAAAATTATCCACACGACGGCTTCTGCACTTTTAAAGGGACTGTTGTATCAACTCCTGAGACTTCAAGTCCTTCTTCAAGCCCCATTGTCGAGCCATGTGCAGGCATCTGCCTTGGATCATACCCTTATGGTTGTGCTACCAACTTACAAGGCAAGGTAGCTTATGGATGTTTGCCATCGGGAGGATGTAAATACCTTGCAGAAGGTGAGGATTATCCTAATGATAGTTTCTGCACATACAAAGGGACTGTATCTATTCCCGAGACTAGCAGTCCTTCAACTTCTCCAATTGTTTCAACTCCTATGCCGATTGCGCCCCAAGTGACTTATTGTGGCTGTAGTACTTGCACTGATACAGTTTGGAATACTCAAGTTACAGATGGTGCAGGTACACATTCTTGTGGTGATAGGATTACTTGGTTACAGTCATTTGAAGGAGGGTCCAATTCAGAGTCTGCGGCTTGTACCCAAGTAGGAAACGAGTTTAGCCTTGATCAATGTGGACCAGCATGTAATCCTGAGCTTTGTAATGACATTCTTGAAGAGCCTAACCCTGACAAACTTCTTTGGAGTGACGAATTCGATACTGATGGAAGCCCCGACCCTACAAAATGGGATTACGATTTGGGTGATGGATGTCCAGAGCTTTGCAGCTGGGGTAACCAAGAAGAAGCCTTCTATACTTCCGACGAGACTAATGTCAACATTACAAATGGAGTACTCCAAATTACAGCAAGGAAGGAAGCCGGCTTTACTCGTCCGTACACCTCGTCAAGAATAGTAACACGTGGTCTTCATTCGTTCAAGCATGGAAGAATTCAAATCCGTGCAAGTCTTGCAAAGTGTAAGGCAAGAGGTACATGGCCTGCATTATGGATGTTGCCTGAGGATAAAGTATATGGCGAGTGGCCAAACAGCGGAGAAATAGACATAATGGAATCGGTTGGACACGAGTCGAATCTCTTCCATCAAACAGTTCACACAGCCACATATAATGGTATGATCGGCACCCAACAAGGTAGAAAGGTGTCGAGAAGTAAAGATGACTTTCATACTTGGGAAATAGATTGGCAAGAAGATATCATGAAGTTTGCAGTCGATGGACAAGTATACTTCAAGTACAACAAGTCCGGAGGCTCGGACGTTTGGCCATTTGATCAGCGTTTCCATCTCATCCTGAATTTGGCCGTTGGCGGTACATGGGGTGGAGCAAATGGAGTTGAAGAAAGTGCATTTGAAGGAGAAGGACAAACAATGGAAGTGGATTGGATAAGAGTATATGGTGATGCTACACCACCACCCTCGATCTCTCCTTCTTCAACTCCTACAACTGCCTTACCCACTATTCAGCCTACGAAGACGGTAAGTGATGTGATCACTGGTTTATACTTGTTGCCATATAATAATGTTCTTTCTAACCTTGTTCATTTGCCCACACAGCCATCAAAATCGCCTTCCAAGCTTCCGACGTCTTCACCATCGACATCAACACCAACTTTAAGCCCAAGTAGTAGCCCAATTCAGACTCCTACTATCAGTCCTTCTCTTACTTTAACAACACTTGCGCCAGTTGATTCTTCTCAACCTACTAAGGCTTTAATCAATTTGGCCAGAGTCGCAGGAACTACAGCTCAGCAGTCCTCGACATATCAGAGCATGGGACCTTACAGGGCTATTGATGGAGTAAAGACAAATGGTAGTAACAATGTACCGACCACTCATACTCAATGTTCTGACTCACCAGCTCCTTGGTGGAGAGTATATTTTGGCGAGGGAGAAGTAAAGACTGTCAATGTTTATAATAGACAAGAATGTGTAAGTCTCTATGGCTGAGATAGTTTGATGTGTTTGGTATGACCCACTCATCAATCGACTAATACATAATCACTTTTCTTCCCTTTTTCTTCAGTGTTGGGATCGTTTGAAAGACTTTACAGTAAGTGTGTTGGATGATAACATGAATGTCGTTGCAAGTCAGTTCTACTCTGGTGTAGCACCCCGATACGATGCAGTTCCATTCGACTTTACAAGTACTACGGCTGTCGGGAGTTATGTTGAGGTCAAGTTGGGATCTCCAGACTGCCTTTCCCTGACAGAAGTTGAGGTCTTTGGTCATCAAATCAAATCTCCTCCAACTAATATAGTCCAAGCAGAGGCTGTCTCCGCTTCTCAGTCATCTACCTGTCATGGAGGCGGTGCAAATCGAGCAATTGATGGGAATACAAATGGCAACTATTACAGCAATTCAGTTCAACACACGTGTAACGAGGCCCAAGCTTGGTTTCAGGTCGACTTAGGTGCAAACCTTGTACATACTATCAACCAAATTGTCGTTTATAACAGGAACGATTGCTGTATGAATACGTTGATCAACACTGAAGTTCAGATTTTAGACGAACAGGGTACTGTGATTGATAGTAAACCCATTACAACTTCGTCTTCGATTTACACCTTTGACTTTGATAATGTCGTTGGTAGATTCATTCGAGTTCAAAAGACTGTTTTCGGCGGTTTTACAATTGCTGAGGTCATGGTCATGGGGTGGTCGTTGACTGAGGATGGATTGCCACCTCCTACTAATATTGCAAGGCAGGGCACTGCTTCTCAATCAAGTGTGTGTTGGGGTGGAGGACCCAATCGTGCTATTGACGGCAATACTAATGGTCAATGGGGAGGTAACTCAGTGCGGCTCCGGTGCGTTGAACATTGCCGAGGTCAAGGTCATGGGTTACTAGAGTGACATCCTTTTTAGATTGAGTTCATAAGAAGCTCAATCCTATAATGTAAAGATAACAATTTTGTGTCAATCAATTCTTATAATATAGCTCAACTAAGTAATCTCTATCTAGTGATATGCCCTCTCCCGGCACTTAACTCATTCATGATAGCTGAACTCCTGCCTTCTGACACAAGACACCAAAACCCGAGCTCAATTTAGGATCGGGCGATAAACTTGTCGTGATCAAGCCAGTAATTTGACCAGGATGTGATGCACATAGCTTGCCCAACGATTGAACTAATGTTGCACCGGCATCTTGAACATCAGGAAACGGATCTCTTGCTGGACGAGTAGCAAAGTGCAAGACAGAGAATGTGGCATCATAACCAATTTCAGCATCGTCGTCGTTATCCTGAGCAGATAAGGAGTTGAGATTAGACTCGGGGGAACAGATAATCTTAACAGCACAGGCAAGCATTTGAGTCCAAATCTGCTGTCCATTGGCATCGGCTAAAAGTGGTGGAGTTTCACACAAGAGCTTGGTAAGTCCAACAATTTGAGTCTTTGCCTCAAGGCGCATGGGTGATACAGCTTGGAGACGAGGGACCCAAATCTGAAGTAGAAGCATAAGACCCAATCCAGGTTGGAGTTGATTTAACTGATCAAGATAGGCTTGTGATCCATACTTGCCAACAAACAAGGCAAAGAAGTGGGTAACAAGACCAACATACTTGGGTGTTTTGCTCTGCTGTAACTTCATCATAATGATTTGAAGAATATCCTTCATCCGAGGCATGAATGAATCAACAGGCATGTACATGACAATGGCTCGAAGGAGTTCAAATGCATACTGTTCATTAGCCTTGCTTGAAATGAGCTTTTGGAATACTCCCAAGATACCAAGTAGATGAGGAACCAATTCATTTGGACCCTTGCTCAAGTATGCTGTCAACAAGCGTGATAATGCAGGAATGTTACCCTTTCGTTCCCAGAGCGATGGTGTTAATAACGGAGCAAAGAGAGATGAATAGGCATCTCCCAAGCCAGCACCCTCTGGTCGGAACTCAAGAATCTGTGCCAAAAGTTGGAACACATATGGAGTGAACTCGACAACCTCCATTTGTAGCACGGTTTGGAATGGAGGAAACAGAAACTGTTCAAATGCCGTCGTGGCAGATGCTTCTTTTGTACACACCGATCGAATTAGAACTGCAATTGACTCGAAGAGGAAATGATTGTACTGTGGATTCTTCGGATTTTTAGCCACTTGTGCCAAAGCGTTTGTCAGCTTCTCCAATACCACCTGAACAACATCCATCAAGTCATCCTTGGCTACATTCAATGCTCTCATGACACACTTCATGACATACTCATTCTCATTCAAGTCCGCATTATCAACAATTGCAAACAATCCAGTGAATAGGTCGTTGAGGAAGGGTTTCAACTCTGCTCCACCAATCTTTGATACCTTTGAGTTGTTTGGTCCATCTACCTTGGCAGTCAAGATCTTTTCAATGGCTGTGGAGAAGAATAGCATGAGTATTGGTGTTGGGCAGGCTTTGAAACAAGTATGTACACAGTCATCATAAAAACAACTCCAACTTACCTGCTGCAGCATAGGTATGAACAACAACATCCTTACTACCCAAATGAGCAATCAACAATGGCATCAGGGCACCAAACTGCTCCTTAGTAAACTGATTCCTAAATATACTAACAAATTTAATACACGTTGCCTTTACCATTGGCCGGACAGTCATATCCTTCTCCTGTAATTCCGTCAAGACATGTAATGAGAAGAATTCCATAACATTCACCCCATCATTTACTTGACTAACACCAAATTGTGCACTCTCGGCACGAATGGAAATACCTAACATTAAATGGATGGCAACATCCTTCATCTTCCATTGATTCTTATCGGTAGCGAATTGACCCAACATTTGTGAGACATGTTCCGAACAGATGGATGTAGTCTGTGCCTCAAATTGACGACACATTGCCCGTAACAACTCTTGGGTACATTTTCGACGTGATTCTGTATCGGAACTTTCCATATCTGATAGAATAAACTCGGTTGGATCATCCTCAAATCGTTCTTCGTCAATTTCACGAATTACTAAATTGGGTATAACAATCTTGACAAATATTTCACGTAGTGTGCCTTCACCCTCGAATAATTTACGATGCATCAATTTACCAATTAATGAACTTAGGAATCGGATACTGGTTGTTGCCAAGGCGTCATGTTTACTTAGTGGAGTGACTGTCATTAGTAAATTCCATACAAGTGATGTAAATTGGGGTAGGTATGGAATGAAGGGTTCTTCATCCTTATTACCGTAGAGGTTTAGATTCTGTACTACCGATACTTGTACGTTGTCAATGGGGCCTGCGTATGATAGTAATGAGATAATATGATTAGATTGTATATATAAAACACAATCCCTTCCCCAAACAACCAAACTAAAACTTACCAGGCTGCATCTCTTCATCATCATCCACCAAAACCGCATTCTTATATTCCAATAACTTAGCAAAACCACTCATCCATACAGTCATATTATCCTCAAAGTATTCCGGTAAGTCCTGATAATTCAATGAATAAAAAATACGATTAATAGATCTCAAAGCATTTAATCGGTTAGTTAATCCCAATATATCATTTGTTAATTGTGGTTGTTCCAATTCACTAATTAACTTTGTAAATAATTGTGTTAATGGCACCTGTAATCTTTGTAATACATATAAAATGTCTGAATATAACGCATCACTCCGTTGGACATATCGAAAACGTTTTAATATTGAATTAGCAGTTACCAATACACCATTAACTACATTTAAATCATTATCGTTGAATTTATCAATTAGATTTGATAATAAGTTATCCCATTTTGATGGAAAATCATGATTGGCAATTAATGATATAGATTCCGAACATTGTAATTGTAACTGGGGTGGTACTGTGCACATTAATGTTACTAAATTATCTTTAATTAATGTCCTGTCGGAGTCTGGAATTGTAAAATTAGGCTTGTTATCATCGTCTTCTGAAGGTGCCCAACCCTTCTTTATCATATTCTTGAAATGTACCGCAGCAGCTTGACGCACTGCACCATCTGTAGGGTTGTTAGAGGATGTAGAAACTACACGTAATATTGCCAAAGCATGTCCAGGTGTTGTTGATTGTGATGATAATAAGGCACGTTCGGCATTTTGACGTGTGGTTGCGTCGGGTGATAATGATTGGGATAGGATTTGACGTAGTTGATCTTCCATTATATTATGTATTGTGTTTGTTTGATTGTTGTGGATATTAATGGTATAAGTAGTAGAAGGGTATACATAGGTGGTCGGCGGTAATTATTATGGCTGAGTGAAAAAATAACGCTCTAGAGAGAGGTATCCTTTGTGTTTTGGTTCCGAGTGATAGTTGGAGAGATGGACCTATTTGCAATGGAGAATAAAGAATAACAATTGGGGGTGATTAGTAGTAGTATATATAGTTATTTATTAAGAGTGTAAGGGAGGTTATTGGTTGGCATATCAGAATATTGATTTCAACACATAAACCAATACATTTACATAAAGTTGAGTTTACTTACTCTAGAGAGAGATATATTGAGTTACTAACTCTGGGAGGAAGTTATATCGGATTGAATAGAAATTGTATCAATATTCAGTTTGGTATTACTTCAGTTTGGTAACAGCATGATACGCAGGATAGGGAGAAATGATCCCAGGTTGACTAAACTTCGTATCAAACAACAAAAGTCAACTTTTGATATTCATAAGGATGAGTATGAAACATATACAGGTAATAACTATTTGAAAGTAGGTGAGAGTATAAGCGAGAATACACAGATAAAAGAACTATCAATAAACTTGAATTGCAATGTTTCCGAAATGGCTGACGGTCTTAGACTAAATACTTCTATCAATGTGTTGAGGCTCGAAGGAGGAGTTGGCCACTGCCAAACTACTGGTTGTAATCATACAGGGAACTGCTGTCCAGATGCAGAAATTTTTCAGGGAATTAGACAGTTGATGGAAGTATACAAGAAAAAGAATAGCCTCGCTACACTCTCTTTTCGAGATACTACCGTACCGTTTATTTGCGTTTCACTGAGATTCTTAACAAATCTCGAACAAATTGATATAGTTGACTGCAATATTGCAGATGATCAACTACTTCCAATGGTTGAGGCAATCAAAGGACATCATTTGTTAAAGAAATTAAATTTATGCGGAAATAGAATTGGATCTGCTGGTTGCGAGGCACTTGGTGCTCTTCTCGAACATCCAGATTGTGGTATACAAACCTTGAATTTGATGAGAAATCAAGTTGGCCGGTATGGATGCTATCATATTGCCAATGGCTTACTCAATAATTCTTCCCTGGAATGTCTTGATCTGGTCGGCAACAATCCATTAAACGAGCAGCTCGTTCATCGCATTGATGAAAGAACAATTGATTTAAGCTTTGGCACCCTATTAAGTGACCTGGTGTATTGCCAGCTCACAAGAAAGAAGGTGAATCCTCCTGAAATATGGTGCCCAACTCTCAAGTATTATGCGAATCATACCCTTGAAAGGTTGTGGGTGGATTGCGAGAAGTCCGAATACCTTTGTGACGCACTAAAGATGAATAGTTGTAGCAACAAAAGTCATGTTGCAATGAGGAAGATATTAAAGTGTGATAATAATATTGTTGTTGAACCATTATTTGGATGGGATGAAAGTGGTGAGTGGAGTCTGAAATCTCTGCCCCATCTGTTAGCTTGGTTTGAAGTAGCAGAAGCTGCTGTCGAATATAACATGTCTGATTATGATTCAGATGGTGATAGTGATAGTTCTGTTGAGGATGAAGGGGAAGAAGTTTATGATATCGAAAGAAAAAAGTTGTCATCCATCTTTGACTATGCAAAAGCTATGCCATTACTCTTTGTGCCGCCTTCACATTACAAAGCCCTTGAAAGGAAACGCAAGCGATAAGGCTGATGCTGAATTGGATCGTCGAGGATATCGAGAAGCACTAGGCATATGACATGATGAGTTGATAATGTTTACATAATACATAATAAACAAAAGTTTACATTTACATTAATCTATCAACTATCAACTTTATCATCCACAACACAACAACAGAATGTTGGAATGCTTTCTGGAAGGGATCCATCTTCTTTCAAACGGACTCTGACTTTCCGGCTTGCAGCCAATATACTCACTCATTTTTTTAGTAGATAGCGGTATCCTTCATATTCATAGATAGCGTGCAATCTCGTGCAATGAAGATAAAAGATGGTTGCAAAGGTTGCAATGGCCGGATGGAGTAAACAATTAGTATTATACCAGTGGTTTATTGAGAGTTTAAAGTAGTTCGTATAGCAGATTATTGATTCGACTTACAAGGATACCTTTATACAGCAATCATTAACCAATTTGGTATTACTTAGTTACTTGATATTGACAGCATGATACGCAGGATAGGGAGAAATGATCCCACCTTGACTAAACTTCGTATCAATAAGGAAACGATCTTTGATAATGATGAGGATGAGTATGAATCATATTCTGGAAATGACTTTATGAAACTTGGTGAAAGTATCGGTAACAATACACGCATTGAAGTATTACGTATACTCTTGCACGACGATGGCGATGATGTTTCCGATGTGGTTGATGGCCTCAAACATAATACCTCTATCAGGGAGATTGGGCTTTGGAGCAACACAAACAACCCAGAGGCAGGAGTTAGGCAATTGTTTGAAATGTACCAGAAGAAGAATAGTCTTACTACACTCTCTATTCAATACACTATTATTCATCCAGTTAGTCAAGTCATAAACAATGCGCTAAGCTTATGTACAAATCTCAAACACATTAGTTTTGGTGAATGCAACATGACAGATAATCAACTACTGCCAATAGTTCAGGCAATCAAAGGACATCCTATATTGGAGGTATTGAATTTGTATGGGAATAGTATAGGAAGTGTTGGCTGTCACGCACTTGCCACTCTTCTTGAAGATCCAAAGTGTAATGTACACACCTTAAATCTCATCAACAATCGGATTGGCAATATCGGGGCAAAATATCTCGCCAATGGTTTAAACAACAATACCTCACTAAAACACCTTGACCTTGTCTCTAACAATCCATTACACGAGACTGATCGTATCGACAAAAATACAATTCATAACATATTTTGCGTCGTATTACTCTCTCACCTATGTATACACAAATTAGCAAAGAAAGTGGATCTTACACAATATAAACGATTGTGTCCCACTCTTACGTGTTATGCGAATCATACCCTAGAAAGGTTGTATGTGGATTGTGACAAAACAGGTGACCTAACCAACTTATTAAACATGAATAGTAATACCAATAAACACCATGTTGCAATGAAGAAGATATTAATGAAACATCAAGGAAACATTATAGTTGAACCATTATTTGGATGGGATGCAAGTGGTGAGTGGAGTCTCAAATCTCTGCCTTATCTGGTTTCTTGGTATGAAACAGCAGAAGCTGTAGTCGAAAATTACACGTCTGATTCGGATGATGATAGTTCTGTTGAGGATGAAGAGGAATACCCGTATGATATCGAAAGAAAAAAGTTGTCATCAATCTATGACTTTGCAAAGGCCATGCCATTACTCTTTGTACCGCCTTCACATTACAAAGCCGTTGGAAGGAAACGCAAACGATAAGAGCTTAGGCATAATGTGTACATATATAAATATAAATAATAGTTTACATTTACATAAGTTCTACTAGAACTACAACACTAAAGGGGGATGTTGGAATGCTTTCTTGGAATTGTATCCATCTTCTTACTTCGGAGTAGACGTAAATCATCACATATGATACGTCTAGTCTCATGGGGTTGTATCACATCATCAATATATCCTCTTTGAGCAGCTACCAATGGATTCGCGAATCGGTCTGTATACTCTGCAGTATTCTTCTCAACATCCTTACCCCGAAAGATAATCTCTACAGCTCCTTTGGCACCCATCACTGCAATCTCCGCTCCTGGCCAAGCATAGTTGGCATCACCATTCAAATGCTTAGATGCCATGACATCATATGCTCCGCCGTAGGCCTTGCGTGTGATCGTAGTAATCTTAGGCACGGTAGCTTCAGCATATGCAAAGAGAAGCTTGGCACCATGGCGAATGATACCACCGTGTTCTTGCCCAGTGCCAGGCAAGAAGCCAGGTACATCCACAAACGTCACAATGGGTATATTGAAGCAGTCACAGAATCTGACAAATCGAGCAGCCTTTTCGGATGCACCAATGTCCAAACACCCGGCCAGGACCATGGGATTATTACCAACTACACCAACCGTTCGGCCTTCCATCCTACCGAATGCAGTTACAATATTCTTGGCATTCTCGGGTTGCAATTCAAACATACTACCATGATCTAATACTTCACGGATGATATCTTTCATATCATATGGCTGGTTGGGATCATCGGGAACTAACTGATCAAGAGATGGGACGCTTCGATTGGGATCATCTGTTACGGGTCGAACCGGAAGTGTTTTTGCATCATTTGAGCTTGGTAGATAGTCTAGTAATGTCCTCATGGCACGTAAAGCCGCCACATCATTTGGATATGACCCATGAGACACGCCACTCTTACCACCTGCATGTACCGATGTACCGCCTAGTTCTTCTTTTGTTACAGTTTCATTGGTGACAGTCTTGACTACCTCGGGTCCAGTAACGAACATATAACTGGTATGATCAACCATGAAGATAAAGTCCGTCATGGCCGGAGAATAAACTGCACCGCCTGCACATGGGCCCATAATGACTGAGATTTGAGGTATTACTCCTGAAGCATCAACATTGCGTTGGAAGATGTCTGCATATCCTGCTAACGAGTCTGTTCCTTCTTGAATCCTTGCACCTATATTAGAGTTGTACAAGATGTGAGCACAAGATAAATCTACAGAAACCTCACAAATACGAAACAACAAAACTTACCACCAGAATCATTCAATCCAATGACTGGAGCACCAACTCTCAGTGCCATGTCCATAACCTTACCAATCTTCTTTGCATGTGCCTCACCTAAACTACCACCATAAACAGTAAAGTCCTGAGCAAATGCATACACTCTCCGTCCATTAATCAAACCATGTCCAACCACTACACCATCTCCAGGCGTAACTGAATGTTGCATACCAAAATCTTGACATCGATGTGTTACCAATCCATCAATTTCACGGAATGAATTAGTATCAAATAAAAGATTGATTCGTTCTCTTGCAGTTAAGGAACCACGGGTATGCTGTTTGTTTATACGTACTTGTCCACCACCTAGTAAGGAACCGGAGCCGGTATTGGTAAGACGTGAGCGGAATTTACGTTTAATTGTTGATGCATCGTTCTCTATTATTGATTTGGTTACTTCGTTATCATCTTGTAGTATGTAATGTTTAGTTGTGCTTGTATCATTATTGCAGTATGGTGTAGATTGAATGTATCTACACTGATTAGTAGTATATATTGTTCTTCCATATATTGATGGTAGAGTTCTAGTTCCAAGTGAACGAATTGCAATGGACTTGGTGGCTGATGTTGATATCAATGAAGATACGCCACATCTTGCTAACTTTTGTAATGTTTGTGCCATAATTTTATAGTATTATTGTACCTGTTGACTCTCAATCTCTAACAGACTAAACTACTACAGTATATTACTATTCTTATTGAATCCTTATCGTAAGCAGATGATGAATCTCCTCTAGCCATTATGGTATCAGAATTGGTTATCGTTTATGTCCCAATTATTTATCAAAGACTCCCAATTATATGAGTGAGTAATCACAATCTGCCGTCGGTCTGCCGAATCACCCAATACGAGCATATATGTACTCAAGTCAAGTATAAATTGAATCATTGAATAGCAGTAGTAGATATAAAGGGCCAGAGTAGTATTTTTTTATACATTCCGCCGTCCGGCATAAAAGAGTTGAGCACATCTTATGCACAAAAGTAGATAATTGCAATGTCAACTTTGATATTCTCAAAGAATAACAGCTGCATGCTTGCAGTTTGTTGTATAATATCATTTGGTATGAACTGCATATCAGCATATGTATCACCTTCGAATAATAATCCTCGGGGTATAACACGGCAGCCTACGGGTGATGCTAGTGACGATATACCAAGCAAAAGAATAGCAGACTTAAATTCTCAAAACAATAACAGCCAACTCTCCTCTAGAACTTCCAACAACAATCCATACATTCGTATACAAAAGCGTGGTAGACATTATGATATTCAAACAGCAATTACCACATTTCAAAAAATAACCACAACTGATAGTACCAATACCGATATTGTCAACAAACAACAACAATCTAGTGCAGCAGCAACAAAGAAAACAACAACAGTAGATCTTCATGCACAAATACATTTCGGTGACAAATCCTACTACGAATACTTTAATAACGACAAAACATTTACTTCACAATATGATAAGATATTGTATGAATTAATAGTTGAAGATAGATTTATAACAACTTCTACTAAACAGCTCATACCTGCCACTCAAACTTCGGATACAGGCGGTAAAGTATTAAACCCAATTGTCCCCTCAATTTCTGATAGGAATACTGCAAATCAGTATGGATTAACATGCCAAATTGATGGTATTGAGTATTGCAAGGATGGGTGGGTACATGCTGATTTAACACGGGAGGAATTCTTAGAGTACTTAGAGCAAGGGAATGAGCAGAAACAGAAGCAAGTTGTTGGGCAGAGGAATGAACAACAACCACTCTGGGCCTTGGCCTCAACAACGGCAACATATCCTGGATCAGAATTAGTAACCTCGTTACTTCGTCCATTATCTACATCTACATCGAATAGTGCCAAATTAACAAGACGATTATTCACACACCTGTTTCTACCTGGGGATGCATTATCTGGTTGGATACGGGCAGTGCTTTGGTTGAGTGTACCTTCTCCTGAATTAAGTATTATGCTTGTTGATTGGAGTAGTTTATCCTACCTTTCATCCCGATCTCGTCGTCGGAGTGGCAAGGAGGATGGCGGGAACATCACACCGATATCGTCAATTGCAGCTCCCGTGTTCCTATCTCTACTAACTGGCAATTGGGGTACTGCCAGGAGGTTAGTGTTTGGTCAAGTGTTGGTTAGTGGACAGAGTAATGCCGATACAAGCAAGTCGGGTGTATTGATTGATAAGCGGAATGATAGAGCCATGGAGACCCTAAGGGAATCTCTGGATGATGACGTTAACAACAAGAAGATAGCGCTGCTCTATGGTGCGGGACACTGTCATGATCTACAAAGTAGACTGCAAGAAGAGGGTATGACACCAATCAGAACTGATTGGCGAACCGCCTTTCGTGCCACGGCACCCAAGTGGGGTGATTTTATAAATTCAGATGAATTGAAGTCCAAGTCAAGTGATATCGCATCAAGCCTCCCATCTCAGATACAAGGTGAAGAGATGGTCAAGAGTATGAGTCCAGCAACATTAGAGTCTGTTGCGGTAGGCTTAGTCATTCTACCATTGTACTTGGTAGTCGGTGGGTTTGATTGGATATCAACCATGGGCGAACTAGGTACGGCTTTAGAGAAAAGTATGTATCTTGATGGTGTGGCAGATGTATTGCTTTACCTTGTTAGACATGTAGCCTTGTATGTTGGGATAGCCAAGTTTGTAGTTGATTGGGGAAATGTCGATGGCATCTTTGAGGATGATGACGAGAGAACATGAAAGTCCCTACGAGTTGTACTTATGTGTATATTTGAATTGTAAATTAGAAAGTAGTAAAAGTAAAGGATACCCTTCTTCATCTATACAATCTTGGGAACCATTCCATAATATAAAGTCTTCTTCATATCTATTAGTTCATTCTAATATACTAGTTACCAAGAAAGTCTCAGATCTTATCACTTAGTATCAGCGGCAGGTATTTTAGGATACCTTTCTTGTGAAATTCAAAAATGGCGCACATTGCAATGATGCAACGATATACCATATGCATTCGTTATGGCAAGGTACCTACAAAGGTGGATAGCAACAGATTTGTGAAGCTCCTGTATCTGAAGAATCAGTTAGTGTGATTGGTTTTACTTTTGAAGAGTGTAGGTCACTCCACGAAGTAACAGAATTAGCACAACTTATCACATAATAATATTATGAAGACACCGAATAGCAAGGTTTTGGTAGGTACACCGTCTACTCCCGATACGGTTGTTTGCACTCCGTCACCGAAGAGATATGATGATGATTGGCATCAACAACACGATAATAACAATAAATTGGGCAAGGTGAAGAAGAAGTTAAGTATCTCTATTGATATCAGATCAATCATCATAGGCATCATATGTATCAGTTATATAAAACTCTTTCTAGATATACGCCATACACAAAAACAACTAAATGCTGTTGATGATATAGATTTAGATTTACCCGATACACAACAAAGTAATAATATAATATGCAAAAGCAATAATGCAATACCACTAAACGATGGAATACCCGGCAAACAGACTCATCAACTATTATTCAAACGAAAACACATACCAGGTCTAAATGAACAAACTACTCTACCTGGTAAATCTTTATGTAAGCTAGTGTCATTCGATGGTCGACTTCATATTGGTTACGGTGATCAGAGTGGCAACTCGGGCCCTATTGAAATGTACTCATATGACCCCATACACGAAAAGAAATGGTTGTATCATGGTCAAATACAAACTGAAGAAATTGGTGTCTTTAGAGTGTCATCTGATTCTAGTGTTATGTATACAGTAGAAATTGACGGCCATGGAACGGAAAGAGAAGATGAGGTTTATGTAAATAAGTTACAATGTGGTAGTACTCAACGTTGGTCTACAGTTGGAGAGCCTGTTCATGCAGCTCATATTTACACACTTGATTTTCATCCACCGAGCAAGAATCATGACAGTATAGATACAAATATAGAAGAAAACACAATACTTGTTGGAACTGGCTCTCGTCATGGCCAGAGAGCACAAGTACTATCAAACACAGGGAATAATAGATGGACAGAAGTATTTTGGTACCCTTCTAGTGACGATCATTTCAATCGAATTTCTAATGCAATTGTTACCAATTCTATTAGTAGGAACAACACAACTGGGCCAACTATGATTATATTTGGAGTGAAATATGGGGACTGTAAATCAGAAAAAGGATATGAATGCGCTTTTGGTTTCATCTCGTACAACTTCAAGATGAACAGTAGCGACAATGTATACATACCAATAACATCTTTGGAACTCCCGTATGAAGATGCCAAGTCACTACCGCGGAGGACACCACAAGCAACAAAGCCTCCGCAACTCCAAGCTGTACAATTTCATGATGAACTTTACTTTGTCGGTTGGAGGTTCCGTAGAAATGATCACTACATTGATTATACTGGAACTTACAAAATAATTACAGATAGCAAACATAGTAGCAGTACATCGTTGATAAGAGTCAATCCTTGGCCAAGAATCAATGGGAAGAAGACTGTTTTTCGATGTTGGATATATGACAATAACCCAACCAAGTTCTTGGTGTTAGTTATGGAACCGAATAGCCAAATCTATGGAGTTTTTAGAACAAATGGCTACATGAATCGTAATATCACCAATTGGTTTCAAGAGGAGGTTTGGGATGAGATACTGATCCTTAAAAGACCCTTACAGAAGCATAACGAGTTTGTATCCATGGCCTTGCTTCATAACGCCCTGTACCTGGGTACAAAAAGTGGTGATCTTCATGTTATCAAGGAGCTTTATCAACCCAATAATAGCAAGTCCAGTTCCAGTTGATCTTATGTATAATTATAAAGCTAATGGCAATTCTAAATCGTCTTGATCTATACATTCACGGACATCTATACATTCACGGGCAACATACCATCATAGAAGCACTCTCCGCCCTCTGTCCAACGTACTCTAACCGCTAATGCCTTGACACCAGCTTTGATAACATCTGATAGAATCTCAGCAAATACCGGATCCTTCTCGTGACATGCTCTCATACTTTGACAGTCTCCTCTATTGACAATGAACAGTACCACGGGCGTGACATTCTTCTTATCTAGCATTGATTCGAGATTCTTTAGGTGTTTACATGCCCGTTCGCTGACAACTGGTTTGTCATTAAACTTCTGTCCTCTAGTCTTACCCCATGGAAATAGTGCAGCTCGTTTGTATTCATCGTCTTTCTTGCCTTCTGGTGCTACAACTACACAATGTCCAGGAGATTTGGGTACTGGTGCATTTGATGATTGGTAATCAGCACATACGACATTCTTTACCTCAAACACAACATTATGTGTTTGACGATCCGGCTTAGTCAATGTCATTTGGAAATCTACTCGACTATCCCCGATTGTGACCTGTTGTTGTAAGTTAATCATTGTTTCTGTTTCTGTTACTGATGGTTTAGTGTCCAGCAATTTAGTATCATCTTCATTTGTTTTTAGTTTCTTCTTTGCTGGTGATTGTTTCTTTGGACTGCCCTTCTTTGGACTGCTACTCTTCTTTGTAAAATCATTTACCGGTCCAAGTGTAAACCCATCTTTCAACTGTAATATGTCTTGTGTTATCAATCCACGCTTTAATACTTCCTCTGCTATAACCTCGCCTAAATGGGGCTTAGCCCCGACTAATACACCACTATCTTCTCCTTCATTTACGGGGTCTCCACATACCAATTCGATACTATGAGATGTCTTGCCGCCAGGAGGTCTTTCTAACATGTATACATCTGATCCAGGGAAACATAGTCCTCCTACATCTAACGCGGGCGCATGTGCCAACACAGTATCGTTCTTTCCTGGAATTTTAACATCAGCAACGTATGGACTACGAATTGTAGCACTTGGTCGTTTGATTAAAGTACCTCTTATTAACCGTCCTAATGTGAGTAATGGTGGCATATTATCATATACTACTGATGAGTTAGACTTTCTTTTATTTTGTTCTTTGGTAGGAGTTGTGATACTACTATCTAAACCGGCTTTGATCCGAGCAGATCGGCGATAGTTGGATGATCCACGGGTTGACATTGACATAGTGGTTAGAGGATATGATACTAGGAGTAGTAGTGCTGTTATGCTGCTCAGTAGTTGACGCATTTTGCTGATGAATCATGAATCATTGATTTGGCGATGATTTGGCGATAGTATGAGGTTGGTTCGAGATAAAGTTCAGTACGGCGAAGGGAACTGACCTTTAGTTGAGAAGATTCTGAGAATCGACGCGCTAGCAATAAGGTGGTGACAACATAGCAGGAAAGTAACGGCTCAAGTAAGATGATGGTGAATCTTTATATACTTAATGTTTGGAGATAGTATTATACAATATTTATATATAATATAGTTTGAGTAAAAAGTTGAGGAGTATAACTAATACCAGAACACAAGAACATAAATTAGGCAGTAATATAATTGCAACAGATTGCAACTATCAACTCAAGAGTACGAAAGATGAGGGCTGGTGGCGCCATTGTTGTATTGACTACAGCATTGGCAATTATAAATAAGAATACATGTCTGGCGTTTTTATCAGATGGTGATATATCTTCGACAAGATTTGCAAACAAACTGCCCGAGATAGATCCAAAAACATTGCAACAACATTCAGAATTTGCAGAATTTGCTAATACACTAGCCGATGCAGCAAGACGAGAGATACTACCATATTGGCGTCAGAATAGATCAACACTTGGGCATGAGATGAAGGTTGAAACAGGTAGATCGATGTTTCAATCGGCATCGCCTGTCACCCTCGCCGACAGGTAAGCTATATTTTGTGCATATCATGTGTCTAATATCTCAATGTCTTGAGAGAGATTCTTTGCAATTCGCATGTATACGTACTAACACAACTTATATGTCTACCTTTATCATCATAAATTGTGAAACGCGTATCTTTAGGGCGGCTGAGCGATCAATGCGAGATATAATAACGCAAAGCTATCCCGAGCATGGTATATATGGAGAAGAGTATGGCATACATAAACCAGACGCTGATTGGGTATGGGTACTTGATCCTATAGATGGTACAAAGTCATTCATTACTGGCAAGGTGAGTGCATATATCCCTTAACTTTTGCTCACATCTTATGTAAATATCATATGCATTTACTTTTTGCTCACATCTTATGTATATGCATTTACTTTTTGCTCATATCTCATGTACATCTTATGCTCACTCTTCATACATACAACCCCAGCCATTATTCGGAACACTTATTGGACTAATGTATAAAGGTACTCCTGTGCTTGGGATTATAGATCAATGTGTATCAAATGAACGATGGGAAGGTATGATTGGAAAGGTATCTACACTCAATGGTAATCCTATTCAAACTAACGCAGTTGATAAGCTAGCCGATGCCGAGATGTTTTCGACTTGTCCAAAGATGTTCTCGGGTGATTACGAGCAAATAAAGTTTAATGCAATGACAGAAGCTGTTCGAACAATACACTATTCAGCTGACTGTTATGCCTATGGACTGGTAGCGTCGGGTTTTGGTGCTGATCTTGTTGTCGAGGCAGATCTTGGCTTATACGACTACTGTGCTATAGTGCCGATAGTACAAGGAGCTGGTGGAGTCATCACAGATTGGACTGACAGTGAATTGACCATGTCTAATCACGAAAGATCAAAAGGAAGAGTAGTGTGTAGTGGCAATGAAAGTCTACATCGTCAAGCTTTGAATATATTAAACGCTCCTACAGTCTCTCCTGATGATGTATTGAGAATACCAAAAGAAGATGAACTGTTGACATGTATAAAGAATGAAATAGAAACTGACGCCCGAAGTGAAAAGTATGCCCATGTGCTGCTTGGTGGTGTCATGATTGGCGATGTGCTGAGTCACTTATTGCCATAGTGAAAGAGTTTTGATATGTATATGTTCAATTTTGTTGTACAGAGTATGTTAGGGTTAGGGTTATTCTTTGTATAGAACAATCTTTAGTCTAGTTCACTTTGATCTCCTCTTAAGTCTAGTTTGATACTCGCTCAACAGTTCTTCTATGTACTGCTCAAGTCTCTTGAAGAAGTTTCAAAATGTCTGAACAGGATAGAAACTTCTTCTAACCCTCACTCATCATCACTCATCACTCATCACTCATCACTCTTATTCGATCATGTGTTTTTGCATATATCTATTGCATATATAAATAAATGGCATAGTACCTCCAAGAATACATCAGCAACCCTCTTGTTCAATACACGATCATCATTTTCGGTGGCGGCTGATAAAATACACAAAACACAACTCATAAAACTTCCTTGCAACAAATTATATCATCCTCACTTCCTGCCTTGCACAAACATAAAATACACAAACATAGGTATTTATATTATTATTATAATAACACAACTCACAAATTAAAAAGAACTCCTCGCATCAGAGAACCGTACACTATAAACTCGAATTCACATATAAAAACAATACATCAAGGTACTGATAAATAATTTTATACCATGAATAATATCCCCAGTCTTGAAGAGGATAATGCTCTGCGGTTAGTGTTGAAATTCGATAAAAAGCTCAAGGCTCTACTCAAACATATCCAAAATGAGACCGCCGATATTGATCTCTTCGCACCCCCTCCACCAACTGAGGACTGCCCACTGTGTTGCATTCCCATGCCTCGGGCTAGCTGTGATAGGGCATTCTTTGCTTGTTGTGGGGTAACTATTTGCTGTGGCTGTGATGAGAAAAAGACATTGGATAGTTTAGTAAAACATATGAAGAAGCATTGTCGTAATGCCAAACATGTACAGACTTGTGCATTTTGTAGGCAGCCCACAGTTGAGGGAGTGGAGAATGAGATTAAGGCATTGGAAGAACTCATTGAGAAAGAAAGAGACCCTGAATCTTTGAATCAATTGGCAATACAATACGTGAAGGGAGAAGGTGTTGAACAAGATCCGGAAAAAGAGCTTGAATTGAGAATCCAGGCAGCAGAAATGGGACATGAACACTGTATTGGGGTTATTGGTCTTTTGTATAGAACGACTTGGCGAGTAGCTTTTCAACCATATTTTCGAGCATTCCTTGAGGTTGCAGCAAAGAAAGGTTCCATTACACATCGAGAATATCTTGCCAAATGGGGAGATCTTCCATTTGAAATAGCCATCAAACATTGGATGGTAGGAGCAAAAGCAGGTTCTCAGAAATCACTGGATGAGGTGATGAAGTATAAGAATGGTAAATTGGAGAAAGAAGAACTTTCTAATGTACTTCGTGAATTTCAAGCTTCAAATGATATTGTGAAGAGTCATGATAGAGATGTATATACCAAAAGATATGATGGAAAAGGGAGAAATGATCATGAGTCGGATGATTTCCAGGAAGAATCAAGAGATGAAAGAAAGAGTGAAGGTAGGAAGAAAAAAAGCAAGAGAAACAACAAGAAGAAGAAGGGCAAAGCCGGTAGAAGAAATAACTGAAACTCTGAGCCACAACGGGTAGGTCGGTATTGATGGTGCAGTCTATGTCTAAAAACAAAATCCAATAGTAGATATACAATGTGATAAGATTTACTGAACTGATATAAAAGAATGTAGATAAAAACCTTAGTCCAGTAGTTCACTTATTATCTCCTCTTTTGGTCTAGTTTTGTACTCGACAGTTCTTCCACTACCTCGGCAAAGGTAATAGTTTGGTGGTATAGAAGCTTTCACCCACCAGCCACTGGGGAGCCTTCTTCCAATGTATGAATCACCGTCATCCTTGTCTTCCTTGTCGCCAGACTTTCTCAATGTTGGCAGCCTATTTGAATACTCAGTTCCGCATTTTATTGTACCAAATGATTCCAACCAATTGTTCATTCTATCTTCTCCGGTTATTTCAATTAATGCAATTGTATCTCCTCGGTTATTGCCGAATCTCTTAGTGCCATCTGTCACATCCTTATGATGGGAGTATGACGTATCTACAGATAATATCTCCACACCATTGTATGTAGATGAGAACACAGCGGCACAGTCTCCGGTAGGTTTATGACCAACAACAATCCGCTGAATTCCGTGCTCAAGAAGCCACTGTGCAGGTTTGGTGTCAAATACATTACTTGCAATGCCCTCATATTGTAATGGGTCTACTTCATCTTGTAATGCTCTTTGTCTTTCTTTCTCGGCATCTGGTGTATGAATTATACCACCATCTGCATATGAGTTGCAAACTACACTCCTTCCCCACATACTTGGTCGATTCTGAATTGCCAAGACAGCCTCCCCACCTCTTGATGTCCTATCCTCATTCCAATGTGGCCTATCGTCAAAATCTTTGAGGCCTTGTTGCAAGTAATCATTGAGAGCCTCTACCCATTTATGCACGTTCTCAATCATTGTGCCATCTGACCCATCTTCTGGGGGTAGTGACGTCGGTAGTTCAAACTTTGTATCTGGTGACGGAACATACTTCATCGTCAACTCGTCAATACTACCGTGTACAAATATTGTATTTCCGATTATTGCTGCAATTTGAGACAGCTTTAAATACTGATACAAAGATCCCTTTGCAGACAATTCATATAGAAAACTATCTACAACTTGATCATCTGTGACATGCATAGAACAACTTTCATCTAACTCTCCAATGGGTATGTAATCGTTTGTTTCAAGCAATGTTGATGGATATTCGCCATAGATTTGAGTCAGCAATCGTATCTCTTGTCGTCTAAAATCAAACGTATCTGGGCATCCCAATGTATGTTTGAGCATATAGCGTAACCGTTCCGGTCTAGTGTTCATCTCTTCTATGGATGTGGTTGCTGATGTTGAATCTTCCAGGTAGGTTATAAGTGAATCTTCCTTCTCCTCAAGCGTTGCTTCCAGATATTCTCTAAGATTTGGAGCATTCCTATCCCAAAATGGAGAAGGAATTTCATCAATACTTCTTTTCATATCATCATCTGATAATTCACTTAGTAGACGTATTTTGTTTAAATCTCTGTTACCAACTAACAAATGTACTCTATCACCATATCTTTTCTTCAGACTCACTAATGCTCTTACTAATCGTATATCTCCCGGTCCCTTATCTACTGTATCTCCTCCATAAACAAAATGAGTATTAGGACGGAGTAATAATCTACAATATCTGATGCCTTTCTTTGATGTATTGACGGTTTCAGTTCGTGCCTCTTCCCAATCAAGAACATTACTTCTTTCGACACATTCCCTGAAACAACATAATTTATTGTGCACATGATATGAGCATAACATAAATGTGAGATATGAACATAACAAACAACAAAACATTTAGATATACTATTAAATTCAATATAAACTTACAGGAAATAGTCCCAATGTCCTTCTATATCTGACAAGTAACCGATTCTAAACTGATCATCACAACTTGTGGGGGGTGACGATGATGATGTCATTTTCAAAGTCAAAGATACACCTTTTACTCTGCCTAGTGACGAAGAAGATACACCTAACCCAAAACCGTAGCAACCTGAGGATATAAATAAGATATATACGACGATGATAGATCTAATGGCGTTGCATTTATGAGATAACAAGCCCATCACTACTTCTTATGACAACAAGCTGAACTTCCAACATATCACATAATAAAATGTCGGTTCTTATCGCCAAACTCCAAATCGTTTGGATATGAAACGATGCAATTTGATCAAATGATGCTCACTGCTCAACTTTCACACGATATCATCACTCTAGAGTAGCGCTTATGTCATGACATTATGCTATCAGTGTATTATCTAGCTTTTATAATAACTCAGGTGGCCTCGTTTGTTATTGACAAGAAGAGAATTATGAGTTCTGTAGCACCTGAAAAGAGGATACCAACTACTTCAGAGCAATCTACCACACTTCAAATTACAACATCTGTCGAAGACAACATTGCAACAATCATTGACCACTACTCATCAAATAATATACCGAAGGAACCTATTCACTTTTGTTTTATAGTACATGGACATCAGGGTAGACCGACAGATCTATCATATGTACACAATACTATTAAATCAAAGGCGGCAAAACATAGGGCTTTTGCAAATGCTAAATCAAGTGATAGTTGTCCAGTTGGTAGAACAAATAAACACAAACCAGTATTAAAGAAGAGAAGAAGTAAGAGAGATCGTATACTTTCAACATTGAAGAAAAGTAGTGTTATCAGTGATAAACAGCTGTCCTCTGAGAGCTCCGTGACCACAGAAAGTGATACAGTTAACTATAAGAAAAATGGTATTAATCAGCTGTCGGAGAGCTCGGCCACCACAGGAAGTGATATAGTCGAGGATAAAGATATACAGCAATCAAAAGAATGTAGTACTTTAGTAATACACAACTCTGTTTGCAATGAGGGCAAAACTAATGACGGCATTGTAAAAGGCGGAGAAAGATTAGCAAATGAAATGCTCGTTGTGATTAGAGAAGAGTTAACACAAAGGGGATATAACAACATAACGGATCAGGCCAATGTTACAATTAGCTTGGTTGGGAATAGTCTGGGAGGTCTATATGCCAGATATGCCATTGCAGAACTAGCTGAACTTTGCAAACAACAACAAACAATCGAAACACAAGATGAAGATGCAGAAACAGAAACACTAACTTCCTATTTGTTGGATGACTACATTAAGTTATATTTCAATGTCTTCTGCTCGACGGCTGCTCCTCATCTAGGATGCGCATCCCACACCTTCATACCTATACCACGATCAGCAGAGATTGGGGTTGCTTCCTTTTTGGGAACAACTGGATCAGACCTGTTTCGTCGAAATGACTTATTACATACAATGGGAACATCAGACAAATTCCTTACTCCACTGGCATCATTTAGGAAAAGAATAGCATACATCAATGCGTACAGGACTGACTTTCCCGTGCCAGGCTCTACTGCGGGGTTCCTAGATAAGAACAGTAACTATCCACATTACTTTGTCGATCCTATTACACAACAATCTGATAAAGAAGGCAAGAGAGCTTGCCCAGCAACTGAGCAGGGCTTGGTTGCGGCAACACTATACACTCCAAAGTTACCAGAATACAAAATAGATGAAAAGGTTGATGATTTAACTGCCATGTCATCTAGTTTAGATGCTCTGGGATGGACAAAACACTTGATTGATATACGGAAGAATGTTGCTAAATTACCTTCCATCTTCAAATCAGACGACAATGCAGTATGTGCCATACGACAAATGAAGATGACTAGTGATGATGGTAAAGTAACATCTCAAGACCTAGAGAGGGCTATAGCAAAGACGGATAGCCTCTTCAATCTCCCTCTTGGGCATAACGCAATTTGTGCATTTGAAAGGGGCACTCCAAGTAAAAACTTTAATAGCGGGGGACGACCAGTAATGGACAGTCTTGCAATTGAGGTAGTGAATGAGATTTCAATGTATGATATCGAGTAAACTAGATATTAAACATAATAGAGTATGAAGGCTTAAGACTTATTAAAGTGATATGGCTATTCAGTTTTCCGTCTATTATCAAATACACCAACGACACCATCTCTTGTCAATAATTCACCTACAACATCATCCAAGGCCCCTCTTAATCTTCCAATAGTATATCCACTGTTTCGATTGTACTTGTATAACCCATAGAACAAATCAAACGAGTCGGCATTTGTTGTTTCAATCAGCTTTATAACCGATTGGAATCCTTTCGTATCAATTGGTGTTGGTTCCAGTCCTTGTGCTCCGAGTATTCGTCCCATTAAATGTGTAATGAATTGAGAATCTGCTGAATAGGCATCGTGATCATGACATGACATTGGTATCATTTTACAACCTTCTTCCTCCCATATACTCAAGAAACGTTCAATTCTATCTACACCATCCACATATTCATCACTATCATCAACACTTTTGCAACTATCGAAGAATATTGTCTCTTCATGTTCTAATTCATCAGGCGTAACACACGGCTCTTCTTCTTCTTCGTCATCATTACCAATCAGCTCATCCATCAGTTTATTGCTCAGCTCTCCAATAGGATCCTTCACAACTTTGTTTATTCGAGTCTTTTCATATACAAATGTCTGACCTTGCCATCCATCTTTAGCCGAGTCGGGACCAAACATTGGATGTGTACAACATATATCACATTCCACTGGTAAGTTATCAAGTAATATCTGTCTTGGGTGTTCCTTAACACTGGCAACATCAACAATTAATGGACATGAATCAACACCCTTTACCTTCATTCGTTTTTGTAAATGTGGTACTAAATCTTGTACTGTTTGTTCAAAACTAACTATTGATACTGCAATAACTATAACATCTAAATCTTCCTCGACAACAAATGATTCTAAATTTGATAGTGGTATGTATGACACTCCTTTTTCATTTGCTATTTCGGTGTAATCTGTTCTTGATGTACCTATCACATTACCATACTTTGCAAAACTCTTGGCTATGAATTGTCCGAATCTACCAAAACCAATAATACCAATGTTCAATGGACGGGCTACCATGATAATAACAGAGGTATTAGTATGAGATACTAAAAAAGTAGACACATCATAGGTATGCACAAAACATAATATTATCATACCTCGAAGTACATCCAACTTTTGTTTCCGAACAGATGCAAGCAATGATGCTAATCTTGCCTCCTCTGCTTTTAGTTTTTCTAAATCACCTGATGTAGAAGATGTTATTATTGATGGTTCATCTTCTTTTGAAGTAGAGAAGAGTGATGTATCGGTGCATCTATTGAAATTTCTTTTGTGCAGGATACACCCAGTGAAACCGTAGCATTGCAATTCAAACAGACATATAAGCAATATAATGAAGAGGAGTACAGGATCAAACATATTGCAATAACTTGCTGTCAGCTGTCAAACTATCAATATTCAATTCAAGTGCCCAATACAACACTAACTCCAAGTGCAAGATAGGTACGTACTTTCTGACTTTCGAAAGTATTCCACATGTAACAATATCTATCAGTCATAATATTCAAGAGGACTTGATAGATACTTGATTGCATAAGTACTATTGCATACATAACTTTGTACGATAATGCATATCAAGCTTTCCATAAACAATTTGTGCACTTGTTACATCAGTATTTAATACCTTTTTCATCAGTACATAATTGGTGGCGATAGCGAGAGAAGATTTGACATTGTCATTGGCTGGACAACCCATAATTTTTTGTGCATATAATTGCCTAAGACTATTACTTACAAACAGCTCAATATCACCACGTATATTATAAATTATGACGGATGACCAAACAGCGGATGAATGTGGTATATGTTTGGAGAAATTGACGGCAGCAGTAACATTACCATGTAAACATAAGTTCTGTGCCGGTTGTTTGGATGGATGGAAATCAAAGTTTGGTTCTTTCAAAGTCGATGACAAAGAAGAGAAGAGCAAATCTTGCCCTTTATGTAGAACGAAGATCCCACCGTCAAAAGATATGCTAATTCAATTAAAGTATTACCGTGCACAGGTACATGAGTTTGAGGACAAAGGCGATACAACTTCAGAACGCTACATTAATCGAGTAAAACAAATGAAAGAGTTGGAAGCACAAATTGGAGATTATGATGGGGAAGGATTGGATTATGATGATAATATGGAAATTCCTGCGTATATCGTCGACGCGGTGGAAGAAAATAATTTATCGAAAATACTGAGTTGGTTAGATTCTCCCGTTGATATGAAGAAGTTGAATGCACGAGATCCCAATCATTTAAACTCCACATTAGTACACTTGGCAATTGGTGCTGACAATTCTGACTTGCTGTCAATTTTATTACAATACGGGGCAGATGTTAATGTATTGGATGCTAATGGATATAATGCTCTCATGTATGCGAGTTTAAACATGACCAAACTTATGAACAGCGGTGGTTTCGAGCAGGCTAAGATATTGTTAGAATGGGGTGCGGAGATATCTCTACCGCCTAATGTTGCACGTACAGTTCAAGATAAGTTTGAATCTAACAGGGATGCATTCATTCAATTTCTAATTCAATTTGGGGATACCAAATTAGCCAACCTGTTTCATCAGAGTTTGGGGGTAGAAGATGTGAGGTAGTCAACCTACCAAATCATCCAACCTTGAATGGCAAGACATGTGTAGTAGAAAAATATATTGCCAAGAAGGAGAGGTATAAGGTGATATTCGAGGGATCGGGTAATCCAGCACTCGTCAGTCCAAATAATCTCAAGTGTCGGAATAGAACACCATTGGATTGTGGGTATTACATCTCGTTTAAGAATGGTAAAATGTCTCGTCGCAACTTTGCTACAAAGGAAGAGTGTCAAGAATATGTTTCTTCATTGATTGGAGATGTAAAGGAGACTGCAGACGGGTTTGCAAATTTGAAAGTATGAGAACAACTACCAAGGCTGATCCGATTATCAATATTTTTTAAAGATACCGCCTCAAAGTACTACATAGGTTTATTTATTATCGAGCGTAGCAAAGAGGGAATAGCAATACGAGACAATATCCCGTCGTAGAGAGGAGTGGTGTTATTATCTCCTCATAATATCGGATTGCAATTTCTACAAAGATACGATATCTTTTTGCAAACAGTCTAACCCATCATAATTGTATTGCAGCAAGTAACTACTGTTATTATCTTCTATTAATATCATGGTAAACCCACCACCGCCTCCTGATATGCCCGATGTTACCGACACGGGCACAGTCATCGGTACCATCAAACCTCAACAGCCTCCTACTCAACAACAACTTGAACAACCAACACCCATCAAAGCAGATGATACACGTGATGATAACGCAATGGACATCGATAAAGATGATGAAGACGACGAACCAATAAACGAAGCCGAAGCATTATCAACAATTGAAAAACTCCGTTCCGACGATTTACCATCACGTATAGTAGCAGCATCAAAATTAACTACAATTGCTAAAGCATTAGGACCGCAACGTACACGTGATGAACTACTACCCTTCATAGCAGATGGTATAGATGATGATGATGAAGTGTTAGAAGTTATTGCCGTGAGTTTGGGTAAACTGGTACCCTATATCGGTGATGAATCAAACATTAAATGTTTATTACAACCACTCGAACTACTATTAGCAGTAGAAGAAACAGTCGTACGTGACAAGGCCTCACAATCGGTACTATACATTAGTAATACATTATCAAATACTACTTACAATAATGAATATATTGAAATGTTAAATAGATTAGCTAATAAAGAATGGTATACGGCACGTATATCTGCATGTGGATTACTACCATTATCGTATAGTAGAATGAATAAAGAGATGCAGGGTAAGAGTATTGGTAATTTTGTTAAGTTGTGTAATGATGATGCACCGATGGTACGACGGATTGCTAGTCGTAATTTGGGTGCTTTGTTTTATTCAGTTGTTGAGAATGGTGGTTTGGAGTTATTAATTGGTAGTGGTAGTAGTGATTGTGGAGAAAATGGAGAAGGTGGGGTAGTTAGTTCCTTATTAGGCTTGTATGAATTATTAGCAAGTGGTGATCAACCCGATAGTGTACGATTACATACAACACAGAATTGTGTTAACTTTGGTGAGGCAATGACATTAATTAAGAATAAGATATCGTCTTCTTCATCGTCGTCAAATAATAATCCTGCATCACCAACAGCTGCCGAGGAGGAATCATTAATCAACATTGACAAATTAGTCAAACGTATCTTACCATTGGTAGTGGCAACAATTGATGATCGTTCATGGCGTGTTCGATGGACTGCTGCATCAAAGTTTGCCTCAGTTGTCCATGCCTTCTCATCACTCGATAATACCATGGATGCATTAGTTCCTGCATATGAAAAGTTATTACAAGATCCCGAGGCTGAGGTACGTACTGCTGCGACATTTAACTTATCACAAGTTGCCAAGACTGGTGCATTAGTCTACCCTGCTGGATGGACGGAAGGATCCGATGTTGGTGCTGGTGGTAACAGTATGGATGAGGAACAACAACGTATCCCCGTTGCCAATCGATTAGTCAAACGTGTTATGCAACTAACCGAAGATGATAGTGAGAATGTTCGTGCGGCATTAGCAATGGTAGCTACCGACCTGGCACCAGTATTAGGTAAGGATGCCACAATACAACACTTATTACCACCAATGTTATTACTATTACGAGATTCAACAAGTGAAGTACGATTGAATATTATATCATCCTTATCATTATTAAATGATGTTATTGGTCCTGAGTTATTAACACAGAGTTTATTACCGGCTATATTAGACTTAGCCGAGGATGGCAAGTGGCGTATACGTCTAGCGGTGATTGAACGAGTACCATTATTAGCGAAGCAACTTGGTAAAGAGTTCTTTACTGATCGATTGTTATCACTCTGTGTGGGATGGTTGGGTGATGATATATCCAGTATACGCGAAGCGGCTGCTAAGAATCTTAAGGAATTAACATCATTACTTGGATCAGAATGGGCAGTGGAGAATCTATTACCCAGAGTAAAGTCAGTGATGGAAAATCCATCCTACTTGCGTCGGATGAATGCTGTTCAGGCCTTGTCGCTTATGGCAACGGCGATGGATGTTAAGACTGCACAATGGGAGATACTACCCATCATGTTGGAAATGTATTGTGATCCAGTACCAAATGTAAGGTTTAATGTAGCCAAGGGATTGGGAATGATTGGGATAATGTTTGGTATGTCTGTTTATCAAGGTCAAATTGTACCAATTTTGACATTAATGAATGAAGATCAAGATAGGGATGTTAGATACTTTGCTACCCAGGCTATTGATGCCTTGAGTGAACACTTTGGTAATAGTCAATAATGTAATATAATAGTAGTATATGTTCTAAAGCTGACGTTATGTTAATTTACCTGTTAATGATTTGACAATACACCTCGGTTGAACCATGGAAATGAGATAAGGATAACCCTTCCCATGCAGAATTGAAAAGTTTGCAGCATAGCTAGATTGAGATTTGTCTCAACAAAATCGAATGAATGGCAAAATAACAGATGGTAAAAGCCACGGAGAGGGAAAAGATTGCTCATAAACTCATCGATTGACCTTCCATATCACAATCATATTATTGATCTTTATCAACAATGGGCAAACCTAGCATTCCTACTCACCCCTCCAGCGACATGATGAAAGCGGTGTGTTTTACTTCTTTTGGTAAAACAACCGACGCTCTTTCTGTCAAAACTATCCCCAAACCATCTGTCGATACACCCGGAGAAGTTCTAATCAAAGTACATGCCTGTGCTTTAAACCCTATCGACAAGTATCGTCTCTCTGGTGACCTCTCCTTGATTAGTCCGGAAGCTTATGATACATCTGTCCTCGGCTATGATGTCGCTGGTGTTGTAGAAGAAGTCGGTGACGACGCATCAAAAGAATACACCGTAGGTGATGAAGTTTATGTCCGTCTAGCGGGTATAAAGTATGGTGTAAGTGATGTGACGAGAAGATGGTTATATGATGTGCATGTTTTCGTTGTGTATGTGGCATATCTGTCGATTGTTGTTGTTGTATCTGTCATGTATACATATATACTAATCATTCATGTTTGTCATTAAGGCCATGGCTGAATACGTTGTTTGTACCACTACTGAGATGGCAAAGAAACCAAAGAACATATCGTTTGCAGAGGCGGCATCTATCCCATTGGTAGGTCTAACTGCTTTGCAAGTTCTCCGAGCTGGTGGTGTAAAGGAAGGTAGTAAAGTCTTTATCCCAGGAGGAGCAGGAGGAGTTGGTTCTATTGCAATCCAAATTGCCAAGAAGATGTTAAAGGCCTCCCATGTAACAACCACGGCAAGTCCAGGTGCTGGTACGGACATTTGTAAGAAGGTCGGTGCTGATCGTATCATTGATTATCGTTCAGAAGATGTTATTGCCGTGTTGAAAGGTGAAGACTTCGACATGATATTCGATACAATGAATCAGGCCTCTGACTTCGGGGGTTTAATCAAGAAGGGTGGAAAGGTTGTATCGATCAGCGGTACGCCAACTATCGAAGCTATCCAATCTGCAATGGGTTCACAACCTCTTCTCGTTAGGGCGTTTATGTTTATGTCTCGAAACAGATCAGCTGAGAAATCAGCTAAGAAGGCTGGTGCCACTTGGCAATATCTATTCATGTCTCCAAACGGGAAAGATCTTGCAGAGATTGCAACGTTTGTAGAAAGTGGAGATATTATACCCATTATTGATACAGAGGCGACATCGCTGGATGACTTTAAAGTGGCAGTGGATAAGCTGTTTAGTGGCCGTGCCAAAGGGAAGTGTGTTATTAAGGTTGTTTAGAGATTGGTATACTTTTGCATAGTTTGTTTGATTTGTAAAGTAAATATTATCGGTGTGGACACTAACCAAATGATGACGACTAATTGTAATAACAGTCCTATTACTACTACCAATGGTATCCGTGTAATTCACCCTGTATCATCTCCAAAGAGTCCTAATGACCACTAATAGTAACGATAACTCTCACTTGAAGCAAATGCTTTATCCCTCTGATCGCTCTTGATCTCACTCAAGTATGTTTGATAGGATTGTAATGCTTTTGCGTAGTCATCTTTTGTTGCTTGTCCATTTGAGTATAATTGTTTGATCTTCTCCAGAGAGTGACAACTTCCACTCCTTACTGCAATTAAGTGGTGCTTTACTGATCTATCCATATTGCCTACATTCCCTTCCTCCATTCCTAGATTGTACCTTGCTACTGCAATCCCTGCAATAGCTGCTAGCTCATAGTAATGGTTGGCCTTCTTCTTGTCAACTTCTACTCCTTCACCATTACTATAAGCATAACCAATATCATTGTAAGCTGTAGCATAACCGAGTTCTGCTGCCCGATGAAAAAGTTCTAATGCCTTTGAATAATCTTGTGGAAATCCGTCTGTCCCATCTGTATAACAACATCCTTCATTGTAGATTGCAATGGGATCACCTAACTCCACTCGTTTCTTATTTCTTTCTACTGTCTCCTTCTCTGAATAATTATATGGAGTTCTACAAAAGGGACAAGTTTTCTCCAATTTATTGCCTTGATCATCATAAACAGGTGCATTGCCACATCCACAGCATATAAACTTTCCACAACATGATTGATATCTCTTCCCTGTATTCAGTAATGGCAATTGTTCGAAACAAATCGGACAATCTTCAGCTGGTGGAGGTTGCTTGAATAACTCAATATCATGTAATTCTGCTGCACGTTTCTTACATTCTTTTTTATGTTGTGGACGATGAGCAATTTGACATTCTCTACTGCAATACTTCACCATCTTACATGCTGTACAGTTTTTCAGTTTACTAGTCTCCTCTTCACCCTTACCACAATTGGCACATACTGATACAATATTATCATCATCATTATCGGCCGTACTCATATTGTTTACATCACATACACTGTCTTTGCAACTATCAGACATACTCATCATTTGATTTTGATTCTCCACTCTAACTTTCAATCTTTACTAATGCCAACGATAATACCATCAACAAAATATTGTCGCTGTCTGCTTCAGCCTTTGTAACCTTCCGTTTCTTTTCTCTGTGGTAGTATATATACCATGGCACAACAGTCAACAAACTACATACATACAATTCCAACTTGTGTGTGTGGTGTTTAAGTAGAAGAGACCATTATGCACTAGGCATATGCGTCCTTATGCTATCTAAAGTAGTGGCATTACATACTCTCATAATAATAGAGGTGGTATCTTAGAAAATAAAATATATGAATATGTATCATAACGAATCAGCCTTATAGTAACTCTCGTACAACAATAGAACTTGATTGTGACTAACTCGGCTTTCAAGAGGTGGTAGTAACATGACGGAGGAAAACGATATGTCTAGTAGCAGTTTATCAATGTGTGATGACTGCAGTGTAGATGAATTGGTATCAAACGAGCAAGTGTGCACATCATGTGAGCAAATTCATTGCAACAAAAGTTCTGTTGATGATAATTCGTTATGTGGTGATGAAGATAATGATACTAATGATACCTCAAGTAATAATAATGATTCAAACGATGGTAATACTGAAGAAGAGGTTGTTAAATTCAAGGCTGGTGATCATATAACTCTCCAATGCAATGCCGCCGGTATAGTACCGTATGATCATCATGCTATAGTTCTTTCAACTAGATCAGACGGAGAGGGCACATTGTGTGTAGCAGATTTTACAGCAGGCGATGCAGGTAATGCTATACGAGGAACAACTGAAAGTGGATTAGCTAGTAGTGGAGTTAACAGTGGTAGCTTTGGTAGTTTTGGCAGTGAATCAGATGATGATAATCATGGTCTAAGAGTATTATTGGTAAATTCATCTGATTGGAAAAAGGTTGAATATAGCAACTCGGCATCAGTTGATCCAGTACATATCATACGACGTCGTGTTGAATTCTTATTAAAATATCCACATTACATACCAACCTATTCATTAGTTGAGAGTAATTGTGAATGTGTAGCCGTGTGGTGTATGACGGGTGAATGGAGGACACATCAAACGGAAAGTGTTCTTGGGAATGTGAATTTAGGTAGTAGATTGGCTTTAGCTGGTATATCAATTGCATCACTTGGATCATTGACAATACCGTTTGGATTGGTGTTTACTGTGGGTGAAGTTATATCAGGTGTATGGGGCGATCATGCAAAAAGGAAGTGGAAGGAACAGACTGACAAATTGAACAAGGAATTTAATAATAGTATCAAAGTTGAAGAGAAGAAAAGTATGAACAAAAACAACACCTCGTCATCATCAACATTCATGGGTAATCCATTTTCAGATACAAGAAATCTAAGGGATATGGTTGATGCTTACCAAAGGGCAGATGCCATACTTTCAATGGTGGATAATGCCCCCGAAATGAAATTAGATGACAATAATAAGGAGAAGATATTGGGCACGGATACTGACATTCGAATTATATCCTGATTGATGCCACAATGGCAAATATTATAACCCTAGAGGGAAGATTGGGAGAAGATATTTTGAAGATACCGATTCGCAAGGAAGTCGGTGTGAAAATTTCACTACTCTTTACATAAGGCAACTATGCAATACTTATATCTTATCGTTGAAATGTTACTCTAGTAATATTACCCGTGCATTTTACCACTTTCTACATAGGAATTCGTAGCCTAAAATATACGTAGCCGTGAAATTGCAATTTTTCCAACGTATATTGCAACATA
>Ga0214481_100055_pt1 | contig 46688 bp, 35 predicted proteins | sample M1_20Mar14CPVII9_4_FD_165057 | JGI IMG/M metagenome (GOLD analysis project Ga0214481, IMG submission 165057) | Marine eukaryotic communities from Monterey Bay, California, United States - M1_20Mar14CPVII9sort6BwellG10 | ecosystem: Environmental > Aquatic > Marine > Unclassified | place: USA...
GGGAGGACTGTTGACATGGGCGGTCGTTGAGGAATAGGAGAGGCATACATATGTTGTGAATTGATATACTGCTTGTATGGAAGTGACCGTCTGTGGCGGCTAGAAGAACATTGCAGTTAAAAAAAGTTGCTTTAAAGGTATTCGTTGTCGGTAACAGGGTTAGGATTAGGGTTTGCAACTTGCAACTTCTGTTGTATAAACATGGCAATGTCAACACGTAGACTACATCATCATAATCTACAACAAGATAATATCAGCAATTATGATAGTGATGATCTCAAAGAAAACGAGCAACAACATCAACCACGAACAGTCTTGGGAAATTACAAACCACCAAACAACAAGACATCAAATATGAAAGAATCACATGCCGTATTAGATGCATTATCAGATGATAATTCACAATTGGCAAAGTTTCTATTTGTCGGTTGTAGCAATAACAACAAAGAAGAGTCTCAAGATAGTGATAATGATGATATAAGAAGGAGGAAACGTCGTGCATCATGGTTCAATACAAAAGAGGAAGATGATACTAATATCAAATCCATGGGTAGTTGGAATGCATTATGGTTTGCATTGGCGTTAGAACCTATGCATATCCGGAATGAACGTATTATTATGCTATTTGAGGTATGTTATTTATTGTATGCTTTTTGTGCACATGATATGCACACTTTCTTATATACTCATTAACTCGTACCATATTCAAAGGCATACACAATCTTCGGTGCGCTCTTCTTCAACGCAATTTGGATTATCTACGAATGGGGGAGTTATAAAGGATACGGTGGGAACGTTATATATGAACGGCATAACCGAATCTTTGAGTGCATAATGGCAGTTGCATTCGCATGTAACTTGTTCCTCGCTCTTTTCAGTGCTTACTTTTGGCTTTTCTCAATAACCGCCAATTCATCTCAAGATGATTATGTATATCGGAATCTTACAAGTTTAACATACTGCTTTGCCTTGTTAGTATTCACCGTTACATTGAACACGGCCGGGTTTCTAATGGGTGTATACAGCAATCTAAGTCCAAACAAACCAGAGATAGTTATTTCTATGATAATATCAATCATCATCTTCCTTGCGGGTAACCTTGTGATAAGAAAACAACAATTGGAATGTACGCCATTGGAATGTTATCATGCTCCGAGGTTTATTAAGATAATCTATCCTTTCCTCTGGCCCATAACACGAAAGGGTAAAGAGGAACTGAAAGTTAATGCCAAGTTACGAGCGGATCAGTTGAAGAAGAGAGCATATCATGAACGGAAGAAACTTGATCCCGATTTTGATTTAAGACAAACCAAAACTAGCACCACTAGCTCTGTTGGTGATCTTCTTCGGACTGCTGCGATAAACTTGGGTAGATATGATAGTGACCTGTCGAGCTATGAAGCTCGATTGGAAGCAGAATGGTTAACCATTGAGACAATGAAAGGTAGAAGTGTTGACTGTTTGTCAAAGTACATGCCATTAGTCCTTGCCGAAGAAGTTCATAGAATACTCTTATCAGATGTAAATATAAATGATACATAGAATAATACACCTTGCATCGATTATGTTTTACTTTTGTTTACCATTACTCATGACATGATTGCCTCAGGTTTGGCAAGAAGCATCTGCCATATCATCTCAATATACTCAGGACTTTCACAGTCAACCGTGCCTAGCTTTCCAGCTTCACATAACATATGAATTGGTAACTTGTTCTCTACATTTGCCATTGCCGATGGTACCAATGATGTGTGATTGTTCAATAAGTACTTGACTACTTCCAAATTTCCCCCACGACATGCACAGTGGAGAATAGAGTCGTTGTTTGTATCCAACTGGTCTAAACCACCTCCATCAAGTTCCCTTAGTAGATACTGAACAACTTTTGCTGAACTGAATTGACAAGCCAAGTGAAGTGGTTGATCGGTGTTTAATGCAGCTGGACCCCCCCTCACTAAGAGTTTTATAGATCCAAGCGGAGCCTTGTCCACCAACGCTTGATGAAGTAGCAAGAGGCCATTCTCATTACGGATAGATAGAGCTGCCGTATCTTCTACTTTTCGGACATAGTTCAGTTGTGTCCGCAAGAAGTTCACAACTGTTTCGTGACCCCTTCTGGCAAGACCATTTCGGTCTGTAGAAAGATCAACCGGGATATATCCATGCTCGTCGCGGGCTATGATAGCCTGTGGATATGCATCATATAATACTTGTACTGTATGTAGATGCGCATACTCCCTACTAGAACAAACTTCATGCAATGGCAAACGTCGATGGTCACTAGGTTTTGATGCGGCATCAGGATCATGCAAGAGAAGCAAATCAACTATCTTTGATCTTCCTCTCACAGCTACAATGTGTATTGGTAGTTCTTCGTTTCTGTTTCTTGTGTCAATACTGTCAGGATTGAGCTTCAGCATATGCTGCACTGTTTCAAAACTATCATCTCTACTGTTATAGCATGCCTCATGGATTGGTAAATTGCCATGGCTTAGTGTCTTGATCAATTCTGGAAATACATTCATAATCTCTTTGCAAAACTCAAAAGATTTATTCGAAGCCGCAAGATGAAATGGATGGTCCATCTGACCATCATATATCCGAAGTACAGTAGGATCATATTTTATCATATGGCGTAGAATATCAAGCGAAGCAGCCTCATCCATGTTTTTGTTATTGCAAAGCTCATGAATTGGAAGATTAAAGAAAGCGTCATGTTGTCGGATTGCATCTGGCCACTTGTTGAATATTAATAGAAATAGTTTCAAAGACATACTTTTATTCCGACATGCCATAATCAAAAGAGTCCTGTCCAACCTGTCCAATGAACGTATAGCCGAAGGTTCTAATTCAAGCATATATCCGATGATATTATATAGAGTATTTGTGTCAATACTTGGATTGGAAAGAGCCACATGGATTGGCAAAACCTTTAAATCATTGTCGTTATTCAGTAACGCTTGTGGATATGCCTCCACTAACGTTTTGACAATATCAAACTCAACATTCTCTTCTCTTGCCAAGTAGTAATGTAGTGGTAGTCCCTTAATATAAGTATCGCAATTTCCATCAAGTTCACTCTCTATCCCTTCATCAACGACTGATGCAACTCTAAGTGATTTAACGGAACCACGTTTTAATAGCAATTCAATAACTGATCCCGGACAGAGCTCATTACAGCATGCCATATGAATTGCAAATGATTCAGTCTCTGCATTAGGGCAAAAATGCTCAGTTTCCAATTCAGCAATCCAAGGCCACTCATCTAGCATACACTGAATAACTTCCAGATTAACATCACCATTCTTACATGCCTTATGAAAAAATGGACGGTATTCATATTCGATCAATTCTGCATAATCTCTTTTTATTGATTTTGATCTCTTTGCTGCATTCGTAATTTCCTTCATTAGCCTCTGCAGGCAGGCCAGCGAACATAGTTCGACCGACTCACAAAAGTCCTCCAATTCTTCTAGCGGAGTTAATGAATCCGTCATAATAAGGTATGTTCTTTCTTTAATATTAGTAGACAATAGATAGTATAGATGTTGAACCATGCACTGAGTTTAGAATTTTGTGTGTTATCAAATTTAGTGCTGGTGAATACCAGAAATATCGACACTAAGAGAACCAACAATCAAATGATTATATCAATGGTCAAAGACGTCTTCCACTCTATCCGTGCTTCCACACAGTTACTATGTATTGCAAAGTTGAGGTAAAGTATGGTAAGTGATTGGGGTTTTAATGCCACGCCATTGATATTTATTTGCCATAAGGATACCGTCGGGGTCAACATATGTATTAATATGCATGTAATTGAACGATATGGTAAGCGATATGCCTCCATATGATACCCAAGTAAATATAACACAATATCCTGTTGACATAGGGCTATTAGATCCAATTTAACGAAAACTAATAATTCAATTGGTGGTGGTTCGGGTCAACCACAAAATGCAAAAATTCAGCAAAATGATCGAGGTTTATTTGACACGCCGTATACCCTTCTAATCAACGTTAACGTAATTGCCAGTACTGTCACTAGATCTGCTGTTTATACTCTTTCGAACCGTGGTAGTCTGACAATTGTAGACCTCATATTAATTTACTAAGAGTAGGATACCCCCTTGGCTCAAAACTCAAATCATCCACCAACTCGCTATTGATATAGTATCATACGTACCTAAAATTAATTGCAATATGCCAACATTAGGGAAGAAGATAATTAGATCACCAAATGGTGGTAATCCAATGGTCGTTGCGGTGGCTGCAGATGCAGTGCCCTCCTTTGGAAGTATTGCAACTAATACTACCCAACCGCCTACTCAACCTCAATCTCAATCTGATACCCAACAAACTGATACCACCCAGCCTACCCAACAAACGCCACCGCCACAAAACAACACACAATCAGCAACAACACCAGCAACACACAAAAAGAAGACAAATGTAGACGGGAAAGGAATGTGGCGCCATTGGAAAAGAAACTTTAAGAATAAACTATTAGCATTATTAGATTTGATTGACAATTCGTTAGATGCGGCGGTTGTTATCAATAATAATACTAACGATACTGATAATGGAGAAGGTGAGGAAGGGGATTTCATTGGACGTGTACACATCTATCCAGATGAAGTAGATACTTCCAATGATAGTATACAGTCGGTAATGAATAATACTACTGCTGGTAACAAGGCCGAGAATAACAATAGTGGATTGGTAATAGTTAATAATTCATATAGGCCAATACAAAGTATGAAGAATTGTTTAGGTGCATATAATTCAAGTAAGGTTGATTCTGGTAGTAGTGATATTGGAGAGAATGTAAGTAGTGTATGTGTGTGTGTGTGTCTTCTTTCGTGAGCTAATGTGACATCTGCTAGTGTAATATCTATACTGTAATAATTTCTGACAATGATCTTCAATTGTTTTGTATAACTCGCCCTTGCCTTATGGTACAACTTTGATTATCTATCCAGGGAGTCGGCCTTAAACAAGGTTGTGCAACATTAAGTAATTTGAGCTTTGTCTTAATCAAGAATGGCGCCGAAGGTTTTGTCGAATTAGGCATAATAGCCTTCTCATTACAAACTATTGAAGGACCATATCTACCATCATTCAAATTTTCAATACCAAATGATGATGAAGATATATCATCATCAATACATGAACAAATGAAAACATTATTTACTAATGATGAGAATATACATGAAGCTGAGTGTATTAAACAATATGGGAACTCAATATCAGGCGGCAGCGGTAATGGTAGTAGTAGTAAATTTGATTTAGAACGCGGTATTGATCGATTATGTCATCATTATCATTCTATATTAAACTTCTTCGATAATGATTATGTATTTGCGGTTATATTGAATGATATGATATTGACTAATCCTATAAAGGATCTTCAGGAAATGATACCAAGAACTTATCTTCATATTCCCAGGAAAGTCCGCGTTAGTATTTGATTGGCGGCTTTGTCTTTATTTGATTGCTTTTGAAACCACATGCACTAACAGAAATACTTCTTTTCATAAACTATGAAACGCTCATTTTGCAGTGACTTTGATTTTAGAATTGGTTGTCCTAGCAGGTATAACAGTTCAATTAACAAGATGATATTCCAATATTGGCCACAACGTTTGGTCGAATTATCATCATTTACTGTTAAGATTGATAAAGCTGTTCCCTTCCATAAAATGCAGGAGGTACTGAACACTCCTACTAAACATGCCTACAAGTTACGAGTCTTTTGTGGATTTGACAGGATGAGGATTAATGAGGGTATCTATACCGAAAAGGCTGCATCTCTTTACATATACAGCCGTCAATCGGGAAGATTAATCACATATGAAGAAGATGGACGTAATTCGTTAGGCATGGCAAACGGTAGTTCAAAGTTTTGTCAAGGGCTTACCATCATCATTGATGACATTAAAGGGAAGCTGCCATTAAACCCAACAAAGCAGGAACTTGCCTTTGGCGAGCAGGAAGATGGCGAAGTCCATGAGGCTAATATGAAGGCATGGATTAGTTGTGTATCAAAGTTCTATTACGATTACCACTTTGCCAAGTTCAACAATAGTAAGGCAGCTGTAACTAATAAGGTCAAGGCATTTGGTTCTGATGAGTTGCCATCAGAACAATTGAAAGGTATTGATAATTCTCAATTGACAACGTTTGAGCCCAAATATAAAGTGTATGGAAGAGTTAAGAAGAGCATCATCATTGATAAGAGGAAGGCAGTTTCAATTGTTACTGGTAAAGATACACATTTCAAGCTACTTCCGGATCCGCCACCGCCGCCTCCTCCTCCTCCACCGATTGTTAACCCAGCCTCTTCACATGCTGCACAACAGCCGTTCCAATTTCAACCCATTGTTAATACTGGAGCTAGTAAGAAGAGGAGAGTCGAGCAACCTCCACATGCCCAGGGTGGTGTTACTATGCCGATGCAGGTTGGCAATAATAATATACAAGGAGCCCAACAAGTTCAAGGTCAAATGGCTCCTACTCCTCAACTTGGATTTGGCAGGAATCCTCAACCCCAACTCCAACAAGAACAGAATGTAGAGATGATGGATCCTTTGCTGCAAATGAACTTGCACTCTCTACAAAGACAAAGGCGTCAACAACCACCTGGTACTACAGACCAGCAGCCATCCCAAAGTACTACTAGAACTGAAACTAGTACTCAACAGCATCAAAGTACTGTTCCGCCGGCCCCGGCCAGTGGAAATAAACAATCTGTTAGTGTAGACAGTAGTAAGACAAGTAGCAAACAGGTAGATACAACCAAGGACGGGATTGAGATTATCGATCTTGCTGCTGATAGTGGAGCAGAAGATGATACTGTACCACCCACAAACAGAACAGCTCAAGGTAGCACATCTAATGTTAAGGAAGAGGAACCAAATGCCGCGGCGACAAGTAATGATAATGATGACAGTATGGATGAAGACTCCGTGTCAAGCACAAAAGATTACTACAAAGACTTCTGTACTCAACTTACTGCCAAATTAGTAGTTAAGAACGAGGCATGTAGCAAGATGAAAAAAGAGAATAAACAGCTTAAGAAGGAGATGAAACGAGTTAAGAGTGATCATGAGAAGGCGATGAAGAAAGCCGAGGAGAAGGTACAAAAGCTACGGAAGGAGATTGAACAGCTTCGATTGAATTCGGCTAGATCTGTTACAGAGTAGATTAAACTATAAACTGTACCATCCATAGTTATCTTTAAATAAGACTATAAGTCTAGTAACTAGTAGGGGGACAAATGCTATTTCCCACCTTAAGTCCAATGATATTGTTTACATGTATTCTCTTACAGTCTCTGGATAGGCGAGAAGAAGCTGATAAATAGTGTCTGTGTGTTCTAAACTGTCAGTTGATGAACCAGATTCACAGAACAAATGAATAGGGAGCTTCTTATCCGCATTAAGCTTGGACACATGTGAGCTTTGCTTCTCTAATAGGTAGTTGACTACTTCACAATTACCCCCACGGCATGCATAGTGTAGAATTGAATCATCATTCACATCCAAATGGTTCCAAGTGCGTTCATCAAGCATTTCCATCAAGTACCGGACAACTTTCAATCACAAGCAATGTGCAATGGGAATGCCATGCTGTAATCAGCCATACGCAATACTGCACTTCCTTTGACCAATAACTTGATAGATCCAAGAGAGGCGTTATCTTTTAATGCCCGATGTAATATTGCCCTGCCGTTTTTATCCAATGTAGTCATGGCGTTCGTATCTTGTGATTTCTCTGCATAGACTAGTTGTGCTTCTAGGAAGTTTATAATAGCCGCATGGCTTTTCTCTCTTGCTAGATCAAGAGGAGTGTATTCTCCAACCGCCTCAAAAATAGCCTCAGGATAGGCATTGAACAAGAGCTGTACTGCTAAAAGATTGCCATTCCTAGAATAACAGGCATAATGTAACGGATAGTGTTCAGTCCCTGTTTTCATATTTGATGCACACTTTGGATCTTTCATCAGCAAGTGTTCAATGACATCAGCCTTTTGTGACCCGTTGCTACTTGCTGCATAATGTATCGGTAGCCACCCTTCGTTATCTCTAATATTAATACTCTCTGGGTAAATATCTAATAAATACTCAACACTATCGAGCCTGCAATTATCACTATCACATGCCAAGTGGATTGGTAACATTCCATCAACCCCAGGAATCCGAACTGATTGCGGATATGCATCAACTAGAATCTTGAGGATTTTGGGAGTCATGCTCCATCTAGCCGCCGTGTGAATTGGTAGCTCATCTTGTGAGTTCTCACGCTGAACTGATTCTGGAAATGCCTCAAGAAGTAGAGTCAAAATGTCAACTGACAATGCCTCATCTAAGTTGTTATTCTCACAGAGATAATGAATAGGAAGATCACCATGCCGCCGGCCATGCCGATTTGGCTGAGAGATTGACTCTGGACCATTTAAAAGTAACTGAACAATCCTCAATGTGTCATGTGGATTTTCACAGGCAACATGAATTGGTAACCTCCCATACTTGTCAGTTGATTGCAATACAAAACAATCTGAATCAATAAGTAATTGGAGTTCATCGTACTTGCTGTCGATTTCAGTACTGCTCAGTAGAGCGAAGATTTCACTTGATGACGACATGGTTGAAGAAAAGTAATATATTGTACTACCCGCTGACTAGACCTTGGTAAAGGAAAGACCAATACCTTTAGATTTCTGATCCATCAACTGATTGTGTGTAGAAAGTAGGCGATGTGTTTGAAGCTATTGGAGCGGTTAGCATGCGGGTTTGGTCGAACTTTTATTCTCACACCATTCATCCGTTCATGATTGAAAGATACCTTGCTACTCGTGCCTTGGCTGCCATCACGTCTCATGAAACTGTACTACCAAACCGCTGACTCTAATCTACGCCAATCCCTGCTCTATATCATCGAGGACATTACCAATCTCACCCGATACGTCAAGTGCTGACATTGATCGTCGTTTCTTATCATATGCAGCCTTGGTAGCCTTTTTCACTGCCACACAAGCTGTCCAACATGCAAATATTCGATGTTGTTGCTTCTTTGTGGCATCTATATCATCACTATCCGTTTCTAATATTGTATTCCAGGCCATGAAGGCTGATATAGTACCGGCCAATACGTCTCCGATGCCACCACTTCGTTTTAAACCTCCCTCTTCTTCACATTTCATAGTAGTATGAATTTTGATATTGTATCTATACTACCCTTTTGTACTATAATATTGTGCTTCTCTGCTGATGATACACTAATAGCACTACCTCCAATTCCCGATGACGGTGCATCATTCAATCGTCTCATTTCCATAACATTTGGTGTCATGACACACTTTTCATACCCTCTCAATTCAACTAATAATTTGTTATACTCCTCTAAACTGAGCATGCACAAGGCATCTGCATCTAATACCAATGCCAATTTCAACTCCATTGCTTTATATATAACTTGAGAAACTACTTTGAATACCAATGAGTGTCGTCCTAAGCCAGGACCGATACATAAGGCATGTAATGAAGGCAGCATTGTTGTTATACTCTCTACAGATTCAGTAATGTATGCATCTTGTCTATCCTTAACATCTTGTAACTGTTGACCTAACTGTTTCATCTTACTCAATCGATCTGCTAATTCATCCATCTTGTCATTCTCAGATTGTAATTCACTTTGGATCAATAGATGTTGCTTCTCGTTGGAATTTTCAAGTTTGTTCAACATTTGTTCCATCTCTTGATTGTTGCTATTGTTTGCATTAGTATCATCAGCAGTGGCAGTTGTATCCATGATTATATCATTGGATTGTTTGCATTCTTCCAGCTGCTTCAATAATATATCTTCTTCCTTCTGCAGTGTATTCAATGCCTCAATAGAGTATACACTTTGAACCATTAACTCGGGAGAGTAACATTTAATCGGCACAGACGCCTCTTGTGCACAAAATACAGTCACTAAATCAACACCACAATTTAGTGCCGATTGAGCCGCGTAGTATGGTGCACCTGTATACTTGTCAGAACCGCCAATGATTGCAATACGACCGTGTGATCCCTTGTGTGATTTGCTTGTTAATGGCGGAAAGAGATTGTTTGTGTATGTTTTGATATTATTGTTGTTTGATAATGAGTTGTTGTTATTATCGAGTACATCTGACCATTTTTTGTTGGTAGAGAAGAAGAGGTTGATGACGATAGAGATGACATTAGTCTGTTAGTAGATGATGAGGATCTTCTATTGAGTAATGACACAACTTGGGCCTGTGGGTGATATTTTGATTTTGTTGCAATGAATATAGAAGGTTCTAAGGAGCGTCGAGTTGCAGAGAAAGCCGTAGTAAATGATGTACGACGATGACCAAATAAAAGAAGGCAACAACGAATAATAGCAAACATCAGTGCCAATAATGATATTGATATTGTGACCTGTGGCCTCCTGTGGCGGTAAGCCATATGCTCATCTCATATCTGATCTGGCGTAGCAGTTGAGAGCAGTTGCCACTTTTACTCTACTAAATTTTCTAGGGAACATTGCGAATGATCTTTGGGCTTGCTTGCTACTCTCACTCTTGACACAACAACATCTGTTGTTGTCTTCTATAGTAGTGTTTGTACTACAATAGAATAGCAGCAAGAGAGGTGAGTTATATATGTCGATGATGAATCTGTTTGTGTTTTGGCGGTGGCGGCGGCGGTGTAAAGAAGCGTCATTGAATATACCATTCACAAAAAGATACAATAACAAATCGGACACACATTATTGCAATGCGATCTTTACAATGAGGCCAGGTTTACTTGATTATGTGTGGATTAATTGATTAATCATGTAGAGGTCGATAGTATATATTATACAACATACATATTGCACATCAGTTCATTGAGAGCATGGCTATAACCATATCCATGAGAATGATTATGATACAACATCGTCTCTAGTCCTAGTCATGATTATGATGAATTGGACTATTACCAAAACGATATCTTGAGATATGGGAGAATTATAAAAGTACATAGTTCATAGAGTAGATATTCAGAAGAGATGCAAATATGGGTTGGAGACGATTTTGTTCATATCATATGCAATACAACAATTAATAATTATGGGGAGTATAAGAGATATTAATATTAAGGATGTTTTGTATCGGGAGTTTGGAAACTAGGAATGTCTTTGTCTCCTTATTTGTTGTGTTGGTATTCTATACATTTTACTATTCGTGTATCCTTCTACTCCTAACATCTATATCATATCTCAGTCCAATAGATAGCATTCCTTTTGTAAAGGGAATTTAGTCATGAAGATCTCGATCTTCACCACAATCATTAGCACTATCATATGGCAGGGCTCTGCCATTCCTCTGGACCTCTTGCAGAGCCTTGGAAAGATGAAATCCACTAGGTCTCATCAAAGGAAATCAAATTGGGAAAGGAGGGCCACCAACGATCCTGGAGAATGCAGGCTACCCAATGAAGAAGGCATAGACGAAGACTCTATGAATAGTGATACAAATACCGATAGAAATAGCAAGACACTCAAGATTTGCGATGTATTAGGTGGTCTTGATGTTACCAGAGTTTATTCTCATGATACCCGTTCACTCTTCCAGGGGGCGATTGATGACGTTGAGTTGATGCGAGAGTATATGTCAGAGGCAATTGTAAATGGGGCACGGGAATTTGCCCCAGTGTTAAATGATCTAGCAACATCGCTTGATTTCGAGGCACGAAACTTAACAATGAATGACACAACTGTTACCGCCGGTCTAGCTTGGGTAGATGATAGAATTGATCGACGAATGGATCGGTATGTGTCTGAATCGAAGAACTTGCCACATACTGGGGACAAGGTATGTTATTTGGTATCCTTTGAAACTGCTATGCACTTGTCATCTTGCTTACCTGAAATGCACATATATCTAGGCCTCTGATGCGGCTATGATTGATTCTTCCACAGACATTTTGCCCTGGCTTGTTGATCGAAGGTCAAGGGAGTCAAAGTGGAACGTTTGTCACCGAAATGGTAGGTCAGAAGGTGCTGAGAAGACACCTCTTCCATTTGACAATTTATATGCCGCAGGATATGTTCTATCTTGGGGTGATGCCTTATGGTATTATCCTCCACTACAGCTCTATGGTCATCCATTTACTATGGCAGGTAAGGTATTGTTATGTTGTGTATCGTTCCGAGTTTAAACCATCCATCTCTTAAACTCTCTTTAATACCAAAGATGTACAAGGAAATGAATTCGATTCACATGATATGGTGTCAGGAGCATACTTTACAGAAGAGAATGAAAGCAAACCCCGTGATTCATTGCTTTTTGGGCCATGTGAGTGTTGATCCTTTCGCCATCTAACTTCTGTCTACTACATTCATCCTAATCTTCATTCATTTGCTCCACTCTCATCCTTCAGATGCCGATGCAGCGGACCCCACAGGTCGTGCAATGGTAACAGCAGTCTCGTTTGTTTATCACACAGGAACTTGGAGGGGACAAGAGTACAATGATGACTACATTGCACATCTAGGCTTCGATATTCTGCTCTCATCGGTTTCAGAATGGCTCGGTGACCTTGAGGGATCACTGACTCCTGGATCGTTTGCCTTCCTTGTTGATAGTAAAACCTTCAAAGCTATTGCAATTAGCCAGAGCGTTGTTGAGAAAATCTATCCAGAGCGAGTTGGAATGGAGGTGAGTTGTTTTGGGGTGCCTATCATGACAATTGAGAAAGTAAACTTACTTATTACTCTCTTTTGTTATTAGGAACACCGTTTATTTGATGTTCAGGGGAAACCTATTGGTATTGATCGTCGTAACCAGACTTACCAAGTAGGAGATACTATCCATGAGCCTGTTATTGAATTGGAAAACGCTAACTGGACTGCTTTACAGAAGGCTGTACTGAATACACCCCGTAGCGAGAGAGGATATGAAAGAATTGATATTACTCTCACTGGTTCGAACGAGGCAACTCCTTATTATGTCCTACTTGACCGATGGGAGTTTACTTCGGATTGGACGCTATTAGTGGCTGTTCCTGAAGATAACTGGACACTGCAATTCAAGTTGCTCTTTCTGATAGTGTCCACAATATCGACTATCAGCGAGGGAGTGGTGATGACCAGGTATCTGGGAGTTTTGTTGTGGAGAATAGCGGTGCATTAGATGTTGTAATCCTCCCGCAGACACCATCTACTTGGATTGAATTTGTCGGAACAACAAAGTCTATCGTGGAAGATGGCAAAGGGTATAGCATACCAGCGGGTGAATCCTTTACTATCGATTATCAAATCCATGTAGACAAGATGGCTTCTGGAACATCTTCTTCGATTATCTCAGTGAATGTAGTAGATGACATGTACCCGGATTGTTTTTATGATTCTGATTTGACTTTCAATGTTTCGGTTCAAGTTATGGACGCCAACAAAGATAATCACATTGGCAAGATGGCTGCATTCGGCTGGGCTTTATCAGCGACTGTGATTGTAGCATCGTGTGCCTTTGCAGTTTGGACTCTAGTAAACAGAAAGATGGGGGTCGTCCGTGCTTCACAGCCCTTGTTTCTAGTCTTAATTTGTATTGGAACTGGGATAATGGGGAGTGCTATGATCCCTCTCGGCTTTGATGACGGGAATGCAAGTGAAGCAGGTGCTGATGCCGCCTGTATGGCCGTGCCGTGGCTAGTCTCGACAGGGTTTACTATTTCGTTTGCCGCTTTGGTGAGCAAGATTTGGAGGCTTAACCAACTCTTCTCGGCAGCCCGATCGTGTACTCGCTTGAAAGTGACTGAGAAGGATGTGATGAAGCCATTGTGATACTGTTTGGACTTAACTTTGTCTTACTCCTTGCATGGACACTAGTCGACCCCCTTCGCTTTGTTAGACTTGCTACTGATGACAATTCTGTCGCCACTGAGGATGACGTAGAAACTTATGGTGCATGTCGATCTGAGAACAAGGGCCTCCAGTCATTTGGTATTCCCTTATTGGTAGTGAACATTGGAGCGTTGGTCCTCGCTTGTATTCAAGCCTACCGAGCTAGGGGAATTAGTGATGAGTACAGCGAGTCCAAATACCTTGCTATTGCCGTAGCAAGTTGGTTTGAAGTATGCTTAGTTGGAATTCCTCTCCTCATTATTGTGGATAGCAATCCTACTGCAAGCTATTTCCTTAAAGCATCGATGATATTCATTGTGAGTATCTCGCTCCTATTGCTCGTTTATTTGCCCAAGTTTTTCCTCATGAGGAAGAAAAGGAAGGAGAAGGAGAATAAGGCAAACCGATCACAAGCGTACACATCACATTCGGCTGCGTCATCTGCTTCGTCGATCCAAGAATCAGGCCTCCGAATTGTATCTGCTGTACCTTTTGTCAGTCATAGCACATCAGAGGCAAAAGAAGAAGAGTATGAAAAGTTGAAGAATGAACTCGTCGCCTGTAAGGAGAAGATTGACAAACTTGAGAAAGAGAGACGCAATACCAGTATGATTAGCGAGGATGATGTAGAAGCAGAGGAAACAGCTCCTGATATTAGCAGTGAACAACCTGGAGTAGAAGGAGTTTAATATAGAACTAGGAGTAGGAGTAGGGACAGTCTTTTTAAGTGATGATCTAATGAGTCTTTGGGATATTTGAAATATTATCGTCTTCCAATATTAGTCGGTATCATATCCATATGCATTATTTTCTTCCACCTTTACCTCTTTCATATCAGATGAATGTACTGGTTCTGGTTTTATTGATGCCTTTTGCTTTTTATCTTCATCGCTACTACTATTGCCATCCTGTTTAACACGACGAGAACTAATCATCTTATCACGTGTACTCTTCTTTGTAGAATCTATACCTTTGACTAAAAACTTTGATAATGGTCCTGCTACAGCTTCTTTTTCTTCTTTCCCATGTTGTTCAAGTAGCTGCTGTCTCTTTGGAGAGCTGCTATTGTGTGATGAGTTGACACCTTTTTGTAGGAAGCGAGATAATGGGCTGTTATCGATTTCTATATCTGATTTAGAAGTTTTAGATCCTTTCTTCTTTCGAGTTGACGGTGTAGTAGTCGTCGAGTTGCTATTCTTTTCCTGACGACTTCGTTTGCGTTTATTGTTGGGTGTAGTCGTCGTAGTAGTTTGTTGCAATGGAGGAGAATATGCACGTGGTCGTCGTCTAGCTCGAGGCTTTAAATCCAATGAAATATGAGATCTTGGTACCTGTGTTATGTGTCCCGTTGATGACCATTTTATACATATCAGCTCTTCTTCATCTGCAACTGCAATATCTTCTTGGCATTTAGCATAACTACTCTCTGATATAAACGCTGGGTGTTGGACAGCAAAGTCATCTCCACTATCACGAGCCCAACATTGAACAACCAATATCTTGCCGTCTTCCATCTCTGTTGCTGTCTCTTTTAGTAGAGAAACCAATCTCGGATAAATTATGATAATGATCTACTACGCAGGTAGGCACTGCCATTGTATTGGGGTGTTATACCATATCGACAGTACAGTGGTGTCAAATTTCATTTCCATTTCGTAAGTAGCAAACGGTCAATAATGTGTGACGGCCGTTTCTTCTTCTTGGCACCTCTCGCTTGTTAACGTATCATTCTCCTTCTACACCATGTGCTATTTGCATATGCAGTAGATGAGGGGATATGTTGCTCTCAAGAGGCGTATTCCATTTTTATATTGATTTAAGGATACCCAGGTCGGTATCCTACCCCTCTTGCGCTTATGATTCACTTGTAATAGTACTTCACATTACTACTATCCTAAAGATCTCTCTGCTATTTAAATATATCTAAAACTATCTATTCCAAACTAGATGATGAGTGAAATTTGAGACCCACTGTAGCACCATCAAAAGATCTACCATCATCCCTGCTAAACTCCAATAAGCAACCACAGTTTGGATTTGTCCCACTATTTGATCCACTGCATCCACAATCTTGAAAAGCGGCATACATCTTTGTCCCATCAGAACTAATTTGCAACCCTGTAGTCTCGTCACCATGATATTTACCAGTATATGCTTCAAACATGGCATACCTCTTTCCAGTTGGCTTGTGAAGTGCATAGGCACCCACCGAAGTCCCACTGTCTTCTGTCAAGTACAGATAGTCACCATGTGTTGCAATGTGATCAGGTCCTTGTTTGAATTCTCCACCTCCCTGCAAAGTTCCAAACTTTGTGGTGGTGGTAGTATATGTCCGAGCCAACAAGTTGAGAACAAAGAGAACTTGCTTCTTCTTGGATACAAAGTACAATTCACCATTCTCTGAATCAAAGTCGACGCCTTCGACATTCGGGTAGTACTGAGCTTGGGAATTTCGTGCCGCCTGTTCATCGTTCGTCCAAGTAAACCTACTATTGTCAAGAAATTGCAAGTATGATGTTGATCCTCCTTCTTGATGCAATGTATCCCACCCAGTGAATGGCTCATTCGTTGCTTGTGAATACGGTGGCATGTATCTTCTCAATGCACCAAACTCAGAGTCCTCCGTCACGTAAAAAATAGGCTGCCTTCTTCGTCGATGATCAACTGCTACCGCTTCATAGTTGCCTCCACTACCACCTAGCTTTGTAACTTGTGGTGACCTTTGATCCTTCGGGTCGACTTGCCAACATTGACCGCGGCCATACTCTTCACAGCTCAGCCATGTATTCCAAGTAGTCTTGCCACCACTACAGTTACGAGTCGTACCCGATAGTAACTGCTTGTAATCGACAATATCTCCATGCTTATTAAAGTACAGACCGTATACTCCTCCTTTCTTCTCCGTCATCTCCGAGTTGCTAATGTATACATATCCGCCGTCGTCATCCATTGGTATAATGGCTGCCCCGTCAGGCATTGAGTGGAATGGTATAGTAGACATGCTTCCGTTAGCTAATCGAACTGGTTGGTTAGCTTGCGCAATCACCCTAGCAGACATACCCTTGCACAGTCTAATACCAAGGTTGGGATCAACAACTGATAAATCACCTCGACTAAATGTCACTGGCAAAGAAGATAACGACGATTCATCCACTGTATGATATTGAACTAAGCCATTCCAGATCCGTGCTGATACAGTCCCATCTGTCATGGGATATCGTTTAGCAACACCTTGTGCAATTTCAATATCATTGGCATTACTCCAAGATATACTCTCAAAAAAATTACCCTTCGTTGAACGTATATAAGGCCCATCACTTGTAATATAGAATGATTGTCTACTCCCCTTACGAATAACTATTGCATCGGCTTTGTTGAAGATCTCATCAATCATTGTTGGTGTATCCAATCCCTGTCCTTTCATTGTAGCACTACCAACCAATGTCCAACTAGTAATATCATTTTCATATCCCTGATATGAACCAATTCGTGTATACACTTGAACAAGTAATGAAGATACATATGTATTAATCCCCATTGATATGATTTCAATATTCGAATCTAATGCAACTATATCAAACATATTACCAGCATATGTTGTATCACTTGCAAATGTAGTAGTGTAACTTTTCAAAACTTGATCTGTTGCTTCTCTATCATCCTTATCATCAACATCCACCGTGGTTGGTTGAGTGGTGGGAGACCATGTAATTGAAGTATCAATACTACCAGTGGGTGACCATGTTATCAGACTTAACGTTGGTTGATTGCTTGGTAGACGGATACAAAAGTCTATACCAGATCTTGCATTGCCTTGACAACCGGGTATTACTTCATTACCCACTCGTTGCATACATACTAATCCATCTTGACAATCCGAATCTCGATCACAATCTCCTTTGCATTCCTCTAAGGGGTATACAGATGATGGATTACCATTATTGTCAACTTCTTCAATCATTGGTAAAGTAGAAGATTCATTAAACACCAATGGAGGTGGTTCTACATCTCTCTCTTCTTCTTCCTGCTGCTGTTGACTACAGCATGACTTTTTCTTACCCATCTTTTGTATTACCTCACATTCTTCACTTGATTCAAATACTGATTGTGCATCAATTACTAAATTGGTACATACACTACTTGAATTGGCAAGTAGTACACTTCCCTCGATACATACTGAGCATATAGTTGGACAACAAATCTTTTCAACTCCTTTCATTGCTGTACATTCTTCACTACTTTCGTCAACGTTCTGTGCATCAATTAGTAGATCTCCACATGTTTTGAATCCAAGGCTAGTAGTTGCAGGAACTGTTAGTCCATTGGAACATGCCGAACATGACGAAGTATAAGTAGTAGGAGTAGTAATGGTAGGCTGCGTAGTAGTAGACTCGTCTATATCAGTTTTATTGATTGCTTCATTATTATCAATAAGCTCATCAGCAGTGGCTTGACTTAAGGGTGGTTTACTTGATATCAAAGTAGAAGATACCTCAATGTCATCTCTTGATGTTTCAGTAGTTTCTGTTGTCTCGTTATTATCAATAAGTTCATCAGCGGTACTTTGACTTAGGGTGCCATTATTTGATACCAAGCCAATCCAATCAATTATACTGTTATTCTCTTTATTGTCTGACTCATTATCTGTGGAGGTATCATTCTCTGTTGTTGTTGTTGTTGTTGCAATAGCAGAAGTATCCTCATCAATCGTCATGAAGGTATCTTTTGTTGAATTAATTGTACTATTGTCTACCGACGACGTATCCTTGGTCAATATCTGCGCCGACGAAGAGCTATTCGTTGTCAATGCAACATCAGTTGTATTCTTATAATCATCGTTATTCCTTATCGTCTTTTGTCCACCATTGTGAAATAAACGATATGGTCCAGTATGAATCTGTTTCTCGTTGGATACCCCTACTGCCGCTGCTGCCGCCGGCGTATTATCCTCGCTATCTTTACGAAGTTGACGTCGTCTTATATTACCATGTTTATTATCATTATCACTACGAGCCACTGCTGCTGCTGACGCAGCGGTGGTTGCAAAGCATAGGAAGATTAGACCGATGTTGAAAAGTATCTTGTTGCAATTCATAATTGTAATATTTTTTTTATATATGTTCGTATCGTTTTATTCTATGAAACGCCTCTGTAAGTATATTTACTATTGTACACAGTAACAATAGAAGGCCTTACGGCGGCAACAACTGGTGGCACGTTGGCCAAGCGGCGGCGAGGTTGGAGGCATTTTTCAATATTCGGAGTTTCACGCCACTAAAAAAAACTCTGAAACTTCCATCCTCCTCTCATGAATGATAATGGTGTACCATAGATAAGGAGACTATCATTGATTAGCATCACTTTAATTCTGTATGCAATAGACAGGGTATACATAAGATAGAGTAATAGACACAAAAACCTCGTCAAAAGTAATTGAGTGTTTGGTACTACCCGATCTCGAGTGATTACGAATATCATAAAAGATATGAAGATTGCCATCGTAGCCTATGCTGCAGTTCTGGCAACGATTATTCCATCCACAGCAGATGCATCAAACCGTCAACTATCCAACAACAACAACAACAACAACGATGATAGTAGTAATAATAAACCAAAACGTCTTCGAGGGGAGAATGCAATACTCACCACATCTCGTGCAGTCAAGAGGCAGCAACGACAATTGGAACGAGATGGAATTATTACTCGTGGTGTAGTCCGTGATGAAGAACAATTATCTATGCAACCCATTGAGGATAAGGAGCCTGTTGCAATCATCGTTGACGACGAGGAGCAGAACACTCCTACTGATATTGAACAGATTGATTGCAATACAATGAATAAAAAACAATGCAAACGAGTAGCCGAAGATATTCCCATTCCAAAATGTTCATGGGATGGTCAAGTATGTACCTCTACTTCACAAGTTAGTTTCCTCCAAGTCGATGATGATGCATGTGCACAATATACTACTCAAAAGAAGTGTCGTAAAAATTCACCATGTGAATGGCAAGAGGGCGAAGAATATGAAAATGAAAGTGAGGGTGGTAGTTGTAATACTCCTGGGTTTGTTAATACTGGTATTATCAAACCTCCATCGAATGCACCAACAACATATTCACCTACAACTCCATATCCGTCATACTTTCCAACATTATTCCCCACATTAAGCCCTACTTTGTCTCCTGTTGTTGATTTGAGTATTAGTATGAGTATGATGACATTTCTTGAAGAAGAAGATACGAAAGAAGAGACCAATTGGCCAACGTATTCCCCTACATTGAGTTTTCCTACATTTAGTCCTACTCTTTCAAACATGCCAAGCGACGTTCCTATTACGTCCAATCCGACAGTATCTCCGTCAACTTTCAAGCCTACAAATAGTCCAAGTGTGTCTCCTCAAGTACAACCCATTGAAGATGTAGTACTCGAAGAAAAAGAGAGTAGCAATGAATGTACAGGATTGGCATGGAGAGCATGTAAGCGTAATCCATTATGTGATATTATTAGTAAGAATACTGAATGTTATTTGATCGGTGATGAAGGGAAATAATGTATAATAAAGTAAGAGGTCATGGAGTTTAAAATCGATGTAAAAATAGGACTCATTAATAAGAACTGTAGGTCATCAATACGGATAAGAGATGAACAGCTAGGTATTAATGGTATAACTTTACATATGTACTCAACTTTTACGAATTGGTTTGCCTTGATGGCGGATCTGTTCGAAATGTCATCATCGTTTCCCATAGTCACCTTCATCCCAACTTTCATGAGTAGCTCTATGAACAGCACCTTTTCGTCTCGATAAAGCATTGGCACCACCACTCATTATTCGATTCTTGGAGTCAATTGCACTTGATGCAGGCATACCAACGAACTCTCTCATGGCACCCATGAAGAATTGCGCTCGACCAATAACAACCGTGGCACCATCATCATCTACATCACTATCATCATCATCTAACCATGCTTCTATATCGGTAACACTTTCATCGAATATCGGTACATCCCCAACGTAGGATGCTGTTGATAATTCCTCATGTGCTTGCATACGTTGATATTCTCGTTCGGCTGTTGTAAATATTTCATTGTAGTTGATTTTGCCAATATTGGTATCTTCTTGTTCTTCCAAACCGTCCAATCTGAAGGGTTCGTCACGACTTATGTCAACTTCGACGTCGTCAACATCATCATCCATTATCATCGTAAGTGAAGCCTCCTCATCCATAATCGATTCCTCAGGCTCTTCACCTAACAGCATTACCATGGCATCACAACCATATATACCCTGTTTGGAAATGTCTTCGACTTCACCAGATGTTGTTAATGCCATACGTTGATGTGATGACGATGCCGCTGAAGAAGAAGAAGATGATGATAATGTACCGTGCTTCCTACGATAACGTACCTCTGGTATATCATCTATATCCGATTCATACTGCTGACTCTTCTTCGTTCCTACTCCTCCTCCTCTTGATTCAGTACTACCAAAACCAACAACCGAAGACGAACCATGTTGTTGTTGTTGTACCAATTTATCTGAATCATCATCTCTTGATATGAATTGCAAGTCGGTAACATTAAATGTTAATGGATCCCAAGTCTGTTGTAATATCTTGGCAACTTTCACTGCATCTGATACTGTTGCAAATCTTGCAATTGGTAATAACGGTTTAAACTGTGACTCTTTCTCCTCCTTATCATCCTGAGTCACCTGTTGTTTAACTCCCTGCCGACGAGGTAACTGTTCTGGATATGGACTAACTGAACTACTTGGTGAGAATGGATCGTACATAGGAAACAAGTCTGTTTTTAATCGTTCACGGAGTGTTGTAAGTTTGATACGTGATTCATCATTTGGTGATAGATAGATGACACATGGTCCGTTGTAGCTATTCTTCTTTTTCGTATCTGTTGATGCTTCGTCTTCTTTATCTGTATCTTCCACTATATCATCTTCACTGCTGCCACTACCACTAGCTGTATCATATGGATCAATCTCACCATTTTCAATCATCTTCAATCTCTGTTTTAGTTTCTTCTTTCGTTCACGTTCCTTCTTCCGTTTCTTACCCATGATGACTTGTTCATCTATCAACTTTTTACCTTGTGCTTTACGTTTTTGATATTCACGTTCTTCAATTGATATATCCAATGTTTGTTGTTTGGGTATTTGTTGTTTGCTTTCGAGTGCCTCGAGACGTGCATCTAGTACCTCGAAATGGGGTAGAATTTGGATGGAATCTAATGTTATCTCGAATGCTGATAGTATTTCATTATTATTGTTTTCGTCACTGCTAATTGATGATGTAGTATCTTCTCTAACTAACATACCCTCATCTAATAACACCTCATACTCATCATCAAATATACCCTCAAACTCAGTACCATATAAATCATAATTCTGTTCATCAAACCACGATGCCAATTCACCAACCAAGTTACTAATCTCATACTTGGGTGCAAAGGGATGAAATAATCGTATAGACGGTGGCCATTTGTAGAATGTTGTATCACGTGCTAAATGTCTTGCTTTTTGGATTGTATCCCATGTGTTGTCTGGTGGTATTATACATAGGGCTGTTGAGAATGTTGCTCTGTTGTTAGTTGTTGATGATGGGTAGGAAGATTGTCTTTTTCGTTTTGATCTCTTTGATATACTGTCATCGTCATCATTATCATCAGATTGAGTAGCAGAGAGTTGTAAACGTTGCTGCATAGTATGATGTCTCTGTTGTTGATATGAGAAGTAGCCATCACTGCAATGCCGATTGTGATTGAGCATATTATCATGTGTCATTATTCGTTTCCTACTGCAATGAAGCGGCACCGAAGTATGAAACGCACATGAAGATGGTACCCACAACATTGCAATGTAATTTACTTTAGATCGTCGTCTCCTCATTATATTATATCCAATCAATGTTATAATCAACCAGCCATCAACCGCACAGCCGAACTTTATTTAGATTTTAGATTTTTCATTGGTAGTACGGCATGAGGGGATAACTCTAACACAATTTTAGGTTAGAAATCCATAGACTGCTGCCCTGTGCCCTGTGATTATGTCCAGGGGCATAGCGCGTGCATCCGGTATTAAAATTTCGGATATATGGGTAAACTTTGTATCCAAGAGGAACAAAGAGGATACTGGGCACGCGCTTTACCAGAAAGAATCGTGCAAGACATGTTTTCCCAAGCTATTTTCATTATAGCATTACTCAAATCATCTTTGAGATAAACTAGTTTCTAGAACTGATTCGTTATTTGTTGCTAATGCAGTAGAATCTTTATACTCTCTTAGCTCTAACCTATTCCATCACCAACAATTTACACTACGCACAAAAGATTATCTCTCAAACTACAACTACAACTCATCATAATTCCTGTCATCCATCAATATATCACTATTGCAATATACCTCTTCCTCTCCTCAATAACAAATACTACAAAACAATGAAGCTCTCACTTGCCATCGCTCTAACATTATCAACCATCGTTGAGGGTTCCTCTTCATGGAACAATTTGCGTCGTCGTTTATCATATGAAAAGGTTGCTGGATATAATCCTGGCTCACAGGTATGTTCTTTGCTTATATTGTTATGTATGACGACGATCCACATTGCAATATATGCTCATCTATTATATCTTCTTTGCAATCTCTATCCCCATCACAATTCATCCAAATCATATCATAGGTTACAGATCACTGCGCAATAGATTTAGACCAGGCAGCAATCGAAACACAATTAGCATTAAAAACCTCTGAATCATTCGAACAAGCACGTCGTATCTACAACGAAGGCGGGAACTCTAAATCATATGCACAGGTCTCACTAACCACACCATTATCTAAATCTATACAAAAGGGTGATAGTATCATGGGACGCAATGCTGCTGGTATTGAAGTAGCCGGAAAGTCATATGCGGATTATCCAAGTGGATCACAAACTATTAATGTATTATATGAAACTACTGATGTGCAAAGTTCATACATGGAATGTCAAGTTGGTGGTTTGGGAACATCAAATTTGGATGGTTGTTTTGAAAAGGATGGTACCTTTAATATTGATGGTGAGGAGTATGCTTATACTTATACTCCTGAGAGTGATAATAAGAATGATCGTACCATGTAAGTTTATCCGATATCCGATATGTGTCGTATGTTATATGGTTTGTTTTGATAAGCGGTTATGCTCACATCATATGTCCTCTATAACTTCTCATCCACAAATACCAAACACAGTGCCAAGTTCTCCAAGGATGCCGATGACAAGATGCTCTCCGGCTGTCCCGGATGTCCATACACTGACTTCAAATACTTCTATGATTACTACGGTACATCCGAATATGCACATCAGTGGGTCGAGGCCGCCTTTGCAGGTGAGGCTACCAAGTTCTCAAGAGGTAATGCTGACTTCTCCCGGTATGGATTAGATGGCCGTGAACAGGCCATCAAGAAGGGTACCGCTTATATGAACGTTTTTATGTATGTTATTAGAGAGTTCGAGGATGCTCTTGATGATTGTCAGAGAGGTATTATCAGTGATAACTACAATTCCGTACATGCCTGGGATGAGGGTGTTTGTTTCTACACTGGCTCGATCGAGGGTCAAGATGGTATTACCGATGATGGTAAGCTATTACATCAGCTAGCCGATAAGCGTTGTGCAGACTTTAAGGTTTGTGGCGTCGATGGAGTTGATGAGGCTGGTCAGTCCAAGTTGAACTATGATTTGTTTGATTTGTATGCTCTGGGTAACTATCAATTGCAGAGTGGTAACTGTCCCGCGGCACGTGAAACTGTCAAGTTGATCACCGACAAGATGTACGTTCCCATGATTCAAGGTACTCTTCGATATGCCTATAAGGTTGACAAGTTGTCAGGAGGGGAGAAGGAGGCTGCCGAAGGAGCTGTCTTCGCGGCTGCCGTACTTCCAAGAGTTTATGCTGCAAACAAGCAAGCTGCTCAAACTATTTACGATAACATGAAGGTTGACGCATCCTCCACTGACTCAGCTGCCGTGAAGAAGGCATTCGAAAGTGTATACCCAGATCTTGGCATTAACTGTGCTGATATTGGTGGACTTTGGAACGAAGCAACATCAGACTATTACGCTGGATACGGTCCATGTAAGACGATCGTATCAACAAGTTCACAAGCAGCAACCCAAAACAATAATACCCTGGCAATTGTACTAGGTAGTGTCTTCGGTGGTCTCTTCCTTGTTGCTGTTGGTATGGTTCTTTACATGCGTACAAGAGAAAAGCAGGGCGAGTCCGTCTTCAAGACTAGTACACATACAGCAACTGATATGAATTAAGTAGATAGTAATATGTGGTATACATAGAAATCTTAAACATATAACTGTCGAGTCTTATGTATACACAATCTATCCTCATTAGTTCTTCTAGCTTTCACTTACTCTATTACGAGTGCGTTCAAGTGAATATTTGTACGAGTAAAATCACCGTTTAGTTTTAGCAACTACACTCCATCCCTTGGCCCTTGGAAACCCCTCAAAGAGGCCGCCGTCTACATCACCAATGATATTACCAGCACTAATGTCTATTTGTTGTCTTTTATTTGGTCATCATACATCATCATTAACTACGGCTTTCTCCACAACTCGACGCTCTTTGATAACCTCTACATCATTCATTGCAACAAAGTCAAAATATCACCCACAAGTTGTGTCACTATTGAATAGAAGTTCCTCATCATCATCCACTATCAGACTAATGGCATCTCTATCATCAACTTCTTCTTCTTCCTCTCTATCAACAAAATGGTCAGACGTACTCAATAGCGGCAGCAATAACTCATCAAACAATAATATCAAAACATATACCAACAATCTCTTTCCACCATTAACAAACAAATCACACAAGGGATCACACGGTCGAATTGCAATCATTGGCGGTTCCGACAAGTATACAGGTGCACCCTATTATGCTGCCCAATCGGCATTAAACTGTGGTGTAGACTTGGTAACTATATTTTGTGCACAAGAGGCGGCTGTGCCAATTAAATGTTACTCTCCTGAGCTTATGGTTCAAAGTGTATACACTATTGGGAAGATGAATGCACTACAGATGGAGGAAGATGTACTATTGAAAAAGTTGGAAGAGTGTAAACAATCCAATGATATAATCATGGATACTGCAAACACTTCCACTGATATGGATGATACTGCGAACAATAGCAACAATAGTCAAGAGATGGAACAAATGTTGAACAAGCTTGAAAATTCTAATGAGAAGCAACATCTATTGATCCAAAGTGAATTACAATCTGAGAATGACAAGATGGATGAATTAGCAGATAGATTAACTAAGATGAAACGATTAGGTCAACAGTTACAAGAAGTGAAGGATAGACAAGATGAATACATTAATGAATCTGTGGAGAGTATAATAACAATGTTGCCATCATTACATGCCTTGTGTATTGGACCTGGATTAGGACGACATTCATTGGTATTCAAGGTAGTTTCTCAAGTTATACATAAAGCAATGGAATTAAAATTGGCTTTGGTATTAGATGCAGATGCACTATACATGTTGAGTTTAGAGGAGTATAGCTCATTATTAGTTGAATTGAGAGGGTATGAAAAATGTGCCATGACACCAAATGTTATGGAAATGAAACGATTGAATGATGCACTATCATTATCGTTAGTCAGAAATAGTATGAGTAGTATTAATAGTAGCGAATCAATTACAGAGAACCACAATATTATAGTACAAAAGGGTAGTGTGGATACAATAACAAACATACATTCTACAATGCACTGTGAAGAAGAGGGCGGATTGAAACGAAGTGGTGGTATCGGTGATGTGTTGGCTGGTACTATATCAGCCTTCATGGCTTGGAATACAATTTTAGAATCGGATAGTGATATAGATTGTACAAAGAGACAACAACAACGAGTATTTGCATGTTGGACTGCTTGTGTGGCAGTGAAAAAGGCTACCAAGGCTGCATTTGATAAGAAACGACGATCAATGTCAGCAATTGATGTATCGGGAGAGATTGGTAATGCTCTTGATGATATAGAACAAGGATTAGATTAAAGAGCCATTGATGAGAAGTAATCATGCCGAGTAGTGCGGTATCTTGTTTCGATCATGAACGGTTGTAGAATGAATGAGAGACAAGTTCGACCAAACCCGCATGTTAGCCACTCCAATTTCATCCACATCAAATCTCAACTACCTCGGCCAATCAATCAGTTGTAAAAGGTAGTGATTATTATCTCTAATTCTAAGTTATCGGGTAGTATATTACTTTCTTTAACATGTCGACATCAAATTATGAACTCTATGATCAGCTGGACAGTTCCGTAATCGATAATTATTACAATGAGATCCAGTCACTTATCGCGGATCGTTCTGTACTGCAATCAACTGACAACATGGGGAGATTACCAATTCATATCGCCTGTCAAAATCCACGCGTCACATTGAGGATTGTTCAATTACTTCTAAATGGTTGGCCAGAGTCAATCTCCCAACAGGGTCAGTTTGGAAATCTTCCTATTCATTATCTCTGCATAGGTAAATTGAGGCGGTGTCGGTAGACATTTTGACTTTACTTCTTGAGGCATTCCCTGGATCAGTTGAGCGTGGGAACTCAATGGAGAGATTACCAATTCATACGGCGGCTAGATATGGAATGTCACCCGGTTTCCTCAAGCTACTTGTTGGTGCACACCCAGAATCAGTCAGGATTCCTCATGGAGCCGATAGGATGTTGCCAATCCACTTGGCGTGTTATAGTGACAATTGCAGGCTCGATAGTGTTGAGTATTTATTGGATATTTACCCAGAAAGTATCAATGTCGGAGCTGATATTTGGTGGTGGCCAATACATCATGCAGCAGGTAGTTTGGAGCACATAAGGCTGACATTATCAAATATTTGTTGATGAAAGATCCGACTTGTGCATCTAAGGCAGTTAAGGAGGCTCAAGTTAATCTCATTGAGGATGAAGGATACCCATTGCACTTTGCATGTGATTCCGGGGGTGACAATCTTTCAGCAGTGCAGCTACTCTTTAATGCTTATCCTGAGGCTATTCTTGAGGATGATGGATATGGACGCACGGCTCTTGAACGTGCCCGCGAGACAGAAGATACAGACGTGATTTCCTTCCTTGAAAAACAACTAGTCTATGCCGAGAAAGCACAAGATATGAACACCATGACAACATTGGATCACAGCGGCTGGTCACCTCTTCATCATGCGTTGAAAGATAATGCTCCGCTTGGATCTATCAAGTTATTAGTTAAGGGAAATACATTGGCATTAAGGGAAATACATTGGCATTACGTGTACCTGATAACAACATGGCTTTCCCTCTACACATTGCCTGCGAGTTTAGTTCAGTTGAAGTCGTTCAGTATCTGATGGATTTACTTGATGATGATCATACTAAGAACGATTTGGATGCAAATAAAGATTCTATCCTTCACTATGCATGCCGTGGGGGGAATTGTGAAGTTCAAATATCTGTTAGAGAAGCAAAGTCCACATGTTACAGAGCGTAACGTTGATGGGAAGTTGCCTTTTCATTTACTATGTGAATCTGGAGCATCATCTAACAGCTTTTAGAATATATAGACACTATTTATCGGCTCCTTCTAGCTTATCCAGAGACTGTTAGAGTTGGAGAATAGATGTGATGCGGATTTACTAAGATGATCTCTATATATCGAGCTATGAAGTTGCAACTATTATATATACATCCCTAGGCTTAAAATGGTCTTATAAGAGATAAAGGGAACATGGTACCATACTTTAACAGTATCTATATTCTAGCCGCATCCAATCAAGACTTCTAAACCAAACAGCTTTTGTACAACCCGTGCTTCTTCTCCCTGCATATCACAGTGCAAATCCCAAGAAGGCACCAGTTCCAAAACCAACAGTACCAGGTTTATCCTTCTTCATACTACGTTTCACTCTACTAGATATCTTTAATGGGTGTAACTGAGTTCGTATATCATGTCTTATGCTATCCACTGATCGGAGAACATAATCTCGACTTTGTGCAATTAATTGCTTATTCTCTTCCCGACGTGCTTCTTTTAATAGTCCACAATATTCCAATGCTTCAAATCTATTGTATTATTGTGTGGGTGATGAATAATAAGGATATGATGGTGTATACATGAAGTGATAGATAGATATGTTTGCAGTTTGAGCATAAGATATGAGCAAAATATGAAATATGCACATGACAAACAGCTTGGGCTTACGCAATATAGGCACATCCCATAGTCTTGATAGTTTTCATTGTAGCTGTTTGTTGCAAAGAATCAAGGTATGATGTTGTATTGGGTTAGATATGAAATGAGATGTTGATTGCAATCAATGCATAAGATATGCACATCACATCACGAACTTCTTACTACCAACAATAACCCTGGATGCAGTAAAACCAACACAGGCACCAGTTAAAAATCTACCCCGATCTGATAAACTATTATACTTGCTTTGTATTGTATCATTGATTGGTTCTATTGTATCCATTACTGGAAGATCGCATTATCATGATTTACGAAGACGAAAGAGAGATGATTGTAACAATGTTAGTACATGTGGGTTGCAATAAGGAAGGTCAGATGAATAGCCAAATCACTAGACTTCATATTAAAACATGAATTCACATGATAAAACAATACCACGCGGACTTTCCTGTACCATAAAGTCCTCCGCCATGATTGCAAGAATTTAATTTTTGTGCATTGATGGGTGTAAAACTTGATGATAGAGTGATTAATATCAAAATAAATAGGGGTGGGCATACCCGACGTATAGAACGGAGGTTTGGCAGCATTACACTGATCATCTTAGTATATGGCGGCGGCGGAAGATATGTCAATTCTCAATATAGTATATTGCATGCATCCCCCAAAGTTAAAGCTCTTGACATCGGTATCCTTCATTTTCATTTTGTGTGTTTTGTCATTGTTGCTTGGCGTATATGGTAGTATTATGTTTGATTAAGGTGTCTATGTGTATATGCATAACATAATATATAACCGCTGGCGAGAACAGGAGATATTATCTATTTTATGCTATTGCCCTGGTGCTACATACTATGTTTACGAATTATGAGTGACTTTATATGTTTTAAATCCCGTTAGGGGAAATCTGAGATCATAATCGACCACATTTAGATATATTGAATATATACCATACCTTTGGTATTACTGCACGCTCATATTATATAATTACATATTACAACGATGCCACAATCATCAAGGAAACGAAATAAAGGGAAGGATCGAAAATCCAAAAAGGCCGAGAACGATAAGGCAAGAGCTCATTCGCTGTGGACAGGTTGGGCATTAGGTAAATTAGACTTTATTGGAAAGAATGTATTCTGTAAACATGGATTTGTAGTACCGGAAGAAATAGATCATTCTATTGTATCATTTATGGATGATTTAACAACACATTTTGTTACGAGTCCAAAGACAGTAGATATGATCAAAACTTCCTTCGAAACACATCCACAAATATGGAACGATGATAAGTGCAGGAAACTGGCATTAGACATTATGTATAGTATTGGAACTAATATGCTATTAAGAATTAAGAGTGCCTACAACTCTCCAGGAACAATAGAATACGCTGATAGTGAAATAGTATGTCCAAATTTCGAAGGAGCATTTTGCTGGGGTAACATTATCGTTACATTTGAGCGTTATGAACGTGGGAGCAATGACATTGATGCAGCCATCTACAGTAAAGAGGTACAAATACAGTTTAGGAATTTCGACACTAGAGATGTTTCAAAGTTTTATCGCAAACGAGCATCGTGTTCATGCATTAAGGAGTTGCATTTGGAAATAAAGAAGCTTGAACCGAAAAAGATGGGTACATGTTGGAATTGTGATAAGGAGTTGGAACGTTATTTGCTAATGGTATGTAGCAGATGTATGGTTACTCAGTACTGCTCGAGAAAGTGTCAAGTTTCTCATTGGCCTGAGCATAAAGAGGAAGCATGTGACAAAATTGTCAATGCCCGGAAATAGATACGGGCAACTAGAATGTGGAGTGGTGGAAAGAGGTGAAAGTCACAAACTGGCTGTTTCAGGATTGACGTATTGGATTGTACAAATTATAGAACAGCAATTAGATTTCAAGGAAAGATGAGCACAAATAGACAAGTATGAAAGGATAAGAAATACAGAGAGCAGAAATCTGCCCAGGATCGGGATGAATGATGTCAAGAGCAAGGCAGACGGGGAAGATATGTGTAGACATAGATATCATATAGAAAAGATTTGTACATACTATTTGTTGCTTCTAGCATTATTTTAATGTTAGGAGTGGGTCGTTACCGTCATGACCCGCGCATGGATACTCGTCGTCGTCTTTTTTTTCTCATTTTATGCATATCTTTTGTTCATAATCCATATCTTCTATTACCCAATACAATCTACAAACCATTGACTCACCTGCCAAATGGAGCATATCGGGAGCAGGGGTCTCGAGAAGCAGAGAACGAGCCTACAATTCAAGTGGTAGAGACCTGTGATGCGGATAGTTCGCCTGTTCGTCGCTTTTAACTCATAAAAATTGAGGAAACAAAACAAATATCTATCACCTCTATCGTACTCCTCTTTGAGACTTTCCTTAATACAAACCTTCCAAATCAACAATCTAAACAAACATGGTATTCCAATCATTAACCTACACTCAAAATCAATATCCACCCCTCAGCACTAAATCATCATCATCATCAACAACAAAGGAAGATATCAAATCCTATACAAAATTACATAAAGCATTAACAAGAAACTCTGAATTAAAAAAGGAGGGTTATGATAAATTAATTGTGAATGAAGAGAGTTTGGCTAAGTTGGTTAGTGGGATTGTTGGGTTTCAAGATTTACATTTGGGTAGGGTGAGTATTTATGTGTGTAGTTGTGTTGGTGTTTAGTGTTGAGTTTATTTAATATAATATTTGTGCACAAGATATGTCTCCTTCTTATCCCTTTTATACCTCACTTATATCGTACCCTCCCAACCCACACCAAACTAATAGAAATCTACATCAAAATATTGGCCAACAATACGTATACCATCTCAAATATTTACAGACCGTACACCTAACGGTCCATTATCTATTGCAATTATTGCAGCTTTTAGGGTTAAGAAACATGCTACCTGGAGGAATTTTAATGTACGTTGTTTGTTTTGTTTTGATGTGTTGTAGTTTGATGTGTATTGTTGGTATTGTTGGGTGATGGTCATCAACGTATATGTTATAGAAACTTCTCAACTCCTCCTCGTACTCACCACACAAAACAGTTTGACAATCCAAAATTATTCGATGATAACATATCAATAATTAAACAAATCCAAACAGACCTAATCACAGCCGGACATCTCCAACCTAAAGTATTCTACTTTGATACATCAATAACTGAAGGAATAGGTTCCAATGAAATTAATCGATTATCACAAATTGCAATAAAGTACGGTGCCACAATCACAAATGACGTCAATGATATTAAAAATAATAAAGTTACACATATTATTGCCTATGATCCAGAAGAACATGATACACAATTAGTTATTGATGATGAAATACGACGTACCAATAATAATGATGAAGCACCCGAAAAGGCATATTTAAAAACATTAACAATTAAGGAAGTTACAGTTAGTGAATTAAAAGAGGCAAATGTATCAATACCACCATTGAAAATACCACCACTAAAAACTAACACTGCAAGTATTAAAAGTAAAAAGGGTCCATGTGGATCATGTGAGAATTGTCTACGTGACGATTGTGGTACATGTCGTCAATGTCTCGATAAGCGTAAATTCGGAGGTGAGAACAAACTAAAACAAAAATGTGCAATGAGAGCATGTTTAAATCCAGGTGGACAAAATGCGAAACAATTAGCTGAAGATGAAGCTAAGGCATTGGAAAAGGCAAAGGCAGCAGTGGAAGATACCGGTATACGTCAAATGGCATTAGTACATTGGTGGTATCATCCTAGTTCGTATGATGAATGGACGAGTGCTGAGGAAGTATCGAATATATTGGAAGTGGATGAACATCCTGGTATTGTGAATGGACCGGCGGTTGTTGGGTGTAAGTTCGTTCGAGATGTTGAAAAATTTAATGAATGGGGTGTTGAGAGTGATTATGCTGTTATGGAGTAGTGAGTTAAATATGTTGTGTTTTTTTTTGTGTTTTTGTTTACTTTATACATTTTGTGTTATGTGCATATCACGTGTCTAACCAACATATACCCCCTATATCTCTCCCTACAACTTTAGCCGAAGGAAGATTGCCTACTTCCGTGAAGAGATTGCAACAGAGAAGGCAGCCGAGGAGGCAAAGAAGCAAGCCGCTGAGGAAGCCAAGAGACTCAAGAAGTTGGCAGCCGAGGAGGCTAAGAAAGCTCAGCTATCACCCAAGAAGTTGTCCAAGTCTGAATATGATAAGAAACGACGTGAGGCCATGAAGGCTGGGACATGGAAACCTCCTTCCAAAATGCCCAAACCACCCAAACCAGATCCACCTCCTCAATATCAACTTCCATCCAATCCATCGACGAATAGTTTGCCGTCAGCAGTCGAAGAAGTAGTACCATTGGTAGGAGGAGAACCAGTGGCAAAGAAATCAAAACGTGAAGAATTCGCCGCCATTGGTCCTGCACTGTCAATGGCATCTATTGCCTCTACAAGTTCCACAACGGCCTATCCACGTCGTAAATCGGCTAGTCCATCCAAGCCGTCATCAGACCCTGCTTCGAAGACTATTATCCCATCACGTGAATCATCCGAACGCCGTACCAACGGCACAGGGATGAATCCACGTCGTATCAACACGGGTATCCGTGGATTACGGAATGAACATATCAAGCGGGTAGTGTATGATGGTGCCTTACGTGTTGAGGAGGAACCATACAAGATTGTTAAGGAGGCATTGGCTGATTATTCTTTAGGTGGTGCTATGGATCAACCTTCTCTACTGCTCGATGAAAAGGAAGGTGGTAGTGCAATCTTATTGAATGCCCGTCCTGAATGGCGCAAGCTCCTTCCGCCTACGGGATTTATCCGTCCATCTGTTGATACCTCATTGAAGTGTATGACTGTTACGGAATTGACAGTGCAAGAAGCACCACCCTCGGATGAAATGGAAGTAACGATTTTACCATCAACGGTGGCATCATATCACAGTGTACCCATTTTAGTTCATCCCGAAGATGAGGAGAACAGTGGTGGAGAGGAGGCAATTAGTATGCGTGGTGGTGGAGAAGAGGAAGAGGGAAAGAAGGAGGATACTAGTGGTGATAATGCACCCCCACAAGAGCAGGAGAAAGTTGTGGCAGGTGTTTCGAATGTGTCAACAAATCCAGAAGCTAGCGGCGAAGTTGCGACAGAGGATGTTTCGCCTCCAGCCGCCGAAGATAGCAATGCTCCTGCCGGTGATGTAGCCGTCGAAGAGAATGTTCAGACGGAAGTCAAGGATGATGCGATGCAAGTAGATGCCACAGAGAAGAACGTTAACGAAGAAGTCAAGGAAGAACCAGTATCAGAACAGCCCAAAGAAGGGCCAGATGAACCTCCCAAGGCGGATGCCATGGACGTTGATAAAAGTGAGCCGCCATCAGAATCGAAGTCATCAGATGATCAAACAACTGCACCACAGCCGCAAGCTTCGAGTGCAGCAGCTGCCGCACCACCATCATCAAGCAGTAATACTCAAGCAACATCCCCCACAACTCAAGAGGCTGTACCCTCGAGTGCTACAGCAGCACCGGCTCCTGCACCTTTGCCCACGCAGACTGGACTTGCTAAAGTAGTATCTCTACCTGAAGGTACTCAAATATCTGCCTCACTTTACCAATCAAGTTCTACGGCAGCAGAAGAAGTTACTATTGTGAAGCCATCTTGGTATGAAGAAACGAAGCCATCTGAATTGGAACAGCGTAGTTTACCTGAGTGGTTCAACTCTTCGGCACCACATCGTACCGTTGATACTTATATTGCTGCCCGTGAAAAGATTCTTGAACTTGCCAAGAAGAACGGTCAGCAGTTTATTACGTCTACTGCCATTCGTCGTTCCGTCCCTGGCGATGCCGGTAGTTTGTTAAGGCTGCATAAGTTTATGATGGATTGGGGATTGTTGAATGGCGGTCAGATTGGAGAGACCGCTCCTAGTGATCCTGTGTTACGGGGTATCGCTGGAACTAAACGAAAGTCTCCACCTAAGGATCCCTTCGTTTGGACGACTGAGCGTGTTAAGGCACTCGAAGTAGCCGTCTTCAAAAATGCCAAGAAGCGACCAGCTGATGGGTCTGATCCATCGAGCAAGGCAACAATTGTCGTTAAGTGGGATGCGGTTGCAACTCAGATGGGTGATGGTATCACCCCATCGGATTGTCAGCGTGCTTTCATCTCTCCGCCAAGTGATAGTGCCAAAATGGTTGCCGATGCCTCTTCCAACGGCGATAGCAAGGCCTCGTTATCAGCCATTGTCGATGGAGTAGATCCCAAGGTACTAAAAGCTGCCATTGAGGGTTCTCTCCAATGTACCGATGATGTATCAGAGGCAAGGAAGGCATCTCTTGTTGCAACTGTGGCAAGTGCTGCTTCTCAAAAGGCTGCCGAAGCGGAATCTGAGATTGAGCGTACCCTCAGGAATATTGTAGATCAAAGACTGCAGCGTCTTGAGAATCGAGTGGCCTTGTTGGATGATGTTGAGGCACTAATGGAGGCAGAGCGTGTATCGTTGGAGTTGGAGAGGCGTGATATGTACACGACAAGGTGCCGCCACTGGTTTGGAGACGGGTCATAAGTCAGTTATCTGGGGAGTTTATGTGTCATGTAAAATAACCTCTAACTTTAGGAGTATTATATCTTAGTCTTCCTAGTACCATGTTTTAGTCTTCCTTGACAATAACTGATCTATTCTTTAGAAAACGCGCCTCTGTTTCTGTGAAGAGCTTGCCTTGCCACTATTCTGCAATGCCTTCATACCATCGGTATCGAATAGATAGGGCATACTCTGCAATAGCGTGAACATCAGAGTATGCCCCTCATCATCCGCTCTTCCAATCCATGATATCGCCTGAGGTAGAACATTCATATCCATATCTAAAAATTGCTTGACGTTGATAGTACCCCCGCCACTCAAGAAGTAATGCCAAAGTATCTTTTGACGAGCAACTCCGGTTCCGAGTCCGTTCGTTTGCAGTGAAGATACAAGATGATCAGGGAGATTCGAGTCCCCAGGCTTAGACAAACTGTACAGAGTATGATTCGATTCGTATGTTGCTTGAATACTTGTTTTGTTGAATAAAAAAAGGGAAAACACATCCCAGCTTCTTCGTGTTAGACCGTTGCCAGACAATACTAAACGACGTAAGCTGGTGTTATTAGCCAAATCGTTAGCAAATCCTATCACATCCTCATCAGTGAGACCACAACCATACATGTCGATTTCTTCCAAACCCGAGTCAGGATGGCGGAGGACAGATGAGAAGCTTTGCCAAGGGTCGGCACCAATTGATCTTCGATGCATCAAACCATAAACATTGATTCTTTGCGAGTCCAAATTGTTGTGACTGATGTTCAACGTCTTCAGAGTGGAATTATTGAGCAGTGCATTTGATAACACAGTTATCTTCTCTTCATTTATACCGCAATTGGCAATAGAGAGTCTTTTCAATGATGAGTTGGTATCTCGTAAGCATACACAGAAATCATCCCATCCCGATGCAGAGATAGATGATAAGCTTAGATTGAGTTCTAAAGCCTTGACAGCTGTAACACTACTTTGTAAAGCACTACCCAATGTTGCTGCTCCTCGATCATCAATTGAACAACCACTCAAATCTAGCACCTTCAATGATGATATCATGTATGGTAATCGGGATGATAATAAAGTCAGCCCAGCACTGCCAATGGATGAGCATTTGCATATGAGTTGCTTCAGTGTATTGTTATTCACCAATGAATTGCTTAGTGATCTCATACCCTGTTCATCAAACACGCAGCTGCTCAAATCTAGGACTTTTAATGATCTATTTCTGGTAAGCACTTTCGCCAATATGTTGCAGCATTCATTATCAAGATCGTTATGTGATATATACAATTTTTCCAAACTGCAGTTTGGTTTTTGAAGTAACTTTGCTAAAGATACAAAACCGCCCTTTCCCCCGAACTCACATTCAATCAGTGATAGCTCTTTGAGATTATCATATGCCTCCAAGGCCGTCATTAGTTCTCCTACTACTTTCTCTCCTCCCAAAGAACAGTCCCAAAAGGTGATCTTTCTCAATGTGCTTTTGTTACCTCTCTTCTCCAAAGAGAATGCTAACATGCGGGTATTATCATCACCAATACTACACTCGTCAAATTCAATACTTTTCAAATTATTATTGTGTGCAAAGAAGGGATAAAGGGTTGCCATAATTGATTCATCAGCGATCACTAAAGGTAGTTCACTGTCGCATATGATAAAGTCTTCAATGGATTGATTATCAGCAAGCCCAATACAGAACGATTTGCTTCTGGTATTGTCGCCTAAACCGCAGATGGAAAGCCTCTTCAGTTGTGTGTTATATCCAATCGACTTTCGTTCCATAGTCCAATTCACACTCTGTGCATAGCCGGTTTCTTCATACCAGCTCCGCCAATGAAGTAATGGCTGGATCATTCAACTTGATTTGACCTAGTACCTCTTCGTCCAACAAATGTGTAGTATGTTGAGGAATATCTTGATTGTAGTACTCATTAATACTATCGTCATCAGCCATTTTATATACTACTAATAATAATATATTATCAACTAACACCACACGCAAAACAATCTTAGCTCTATGTTCTTTTTTTCTTTAGTATTATAATACCGACTTGAGATAATTGTAGAATTTGTCTGTTGACTGATATGAGCTGATATATTATTATTATAACAATCGATGTGTAAAGTGTGTGTAGGTTATACCTATATGGTAACTGAATATTGAAATAGTTCACAGCAATCCTCTGTCCTCTGAGCAATAAAAATGACGCCCTATAATAAATTATTATTATATCATATACCAGCAGTTATCATAGAAAATAAACCAATGTAAAGTATGAACTAATTACTGCAACCACTGCCGCATATCAGACTAATCATTGAACTGACAACGAGTGAAGTTGCTAAAACAAAAAAAAGGGAAAGACATCCACCGAGTTCCAACATCAAAGGTTCCCAAAATAAAACCTACCCCACTTCATCATCTCAAAATTACTAACAAACTCCCTAAAAAGGGTTGGCCCCATAACGAGGCTTTCAGAAATTAGTGTAAGGCCCTATTATATGCACTAGCCACTGCTGTCTCTGGAAAAATGCAAGAGACAGTGGTAGTTTAGCTAAAGCACAGGCAATCAAATTGAGCAAAAGTTTAATTTATATAGTCGTAGATAGATTGTACGTAGATTTTGTACAGAGGAATTGGTAGAGTGTACTTCACCACTAACCATAGTAGCAGTGCAGGCTACTATTGCAATACATCAGCGGCGCCCCTCATCATATCATATAATAACAACATATATCTAATATATACCGAGGAGTTCAGCGTTACGTTAGACACAGACAATTTCACAGTGCACCTAAGTAATCTTATTCTACAATTTGTTATTTGTCCTTATCAATTTTGATTGGCGAGAATTTTCATTTATGATAGTTTGATTAAGTACCGGGTTTATTAATACGACGTATAAGGTGCGTGTATTGCTGCTTTATTTATGTTTTGAGTGTGTATGGTGGTGTTTGAGGGGGTTGTATCAATATTGTGTATATGATATGCACACTTTATTATAGTCATTGCGATTTTTGATGTAAGGTGCACCTTGTTGAATCAAGATCTGCTTTCGGGTGAGGAAAAGTACCCGACGGGCGCAGTGTGTGTATATCTTTTTCTATTATCTATCTTGCTCACACTCTTTCTCCACCGTATTCTGTGCCTCAAAACAGACATAGAACAATCATGGATGACGAACAAAAACAACAGCAGCAAAATAATGCCTATTCTCTCAGTGCATACTCTCAGCAACAGTTACAACAGTTACAACAACAGCAGTATGTACAGCAGCAGCAGAATGATAATAATATGCAGTCTGGATCTCAATCACATCAGCAATCGAATGGGTATCCACAACCTCAGCCTCAGTATGGATATCGTTTAATAGAAGGAGAAGTAGCTTCTCAATCTTCTAACCCGTCTCATGTGTCACAGTATAATTCGCCAAACAATGGTAGTAGAAATCCATCATCATATCAACAACAATTGCATCAATTGCAACAACAGCCAGCTCAATCTCATGGATATGCTTCTCAATCTTCTTCATCTCCCCAAGTCCAAGTTCAATCTCAATACGGAGCTTATTACAATGCCTCACCTTATCAACAGTCTCAGCAGCAGATGAGGTCATCTCCTACAGGATATGCTCCAACTGCTCAATCATCTCGAGGACGAAGTAATGCATATCATGTGAACAATAATGCAAACAGTAATCAGCAACAGCAGCTTGTTACTCCACAGTATAATAATATGACACCACATGAATATTACAGATCAGCTACACCTTCGCAAGCAGCAGTGTCGGGTAGTTATCATCCATCCATTGCATCTTCAGCTCAACAATCTCAGCCTCAATTGAATGTTGGTTCAAGTAACAACAAGTCACCCGGTTTGGTTAAGCAGAGTGTACCACCTGGCCTAGTTCAACAGAATGTACCTCCTGGCCTTGTTAAAATGAATGTACCACCTGGCCTCACGAAACAACAAGGTAAATGTAAAGAAGGTAGTCAAGATGTGGGAGAGACTGCATTGGGCAAAGCCGAAGCAGCAGAAGCAGTGCAATCGCAACAAACAACAAAGTCATATCTGCTATCAGATACCGGTAGGTTAAATCAGATATCAACTACCGCAACAGGACTTACTTCTCCCAAGTCAACTAATAATAATCAAACATCTGCCACCCAAGCAGCGGTATCAGAACTTAGTCCACAAACAGCAAGTGTAGCTGCACAATTACTACAACGAGAAATTATTAATCGTCAAAACCAACAACAACAACAACAACAAACACAACCTCGTCACCTTAGTTCTCAAGTGGAAGTAGTACAGCAGCAAGTTAAAACATGTAGTATGTGCGGTAATTCAAAGAAGAAGCATAGTTATTGCGTTGCTGAATGGTCAAAGGGGGAAGGTGATGGGGTTTGCAATGTTTGTATCAAGGCTGAGGGACTTGATGTACTGAAATCGAGTGCATCGAAGAAGTCAGCTTCTTCAGATGCTACTGCTAACTTGCCAAATGGAGTATCTCCAAAGAAAGAAAAGAAGGATGATTCATCTTCACAGAAAGTATCCCCACAGTTTGTAAACTCTCGAAAGACGTCACCCAAAACCAATCCTTCAACCAATAACAGTATCAATACTTCACCGTCGTCAAAATCTACACGTGCATGTGGCAACTGTGAGGCATGTAAACGTCCAGATTGTGGTACGTGTACAAATTGTTTAGACAAACCAAAGTTTGGTGGTGAGCATAAGAAGAAACAAAAATGCATAATGAGACGTTGTCCACATCATGAGAATAAGAGTAAGAGACCGAGTGGTATGAGTGGTGACAATGATGATAATGATGTGGATGAGGCTATGGAGGATTTGAAAGAGCGAGTTCGTATGGCATCTCCTAAAACAGCCACTTCACCTGTTTCATCAGTCTCGACTGCTACAACTTCAAAGACAGAAGTAAGGTCTTCGGTATCAAAGCCGGCTAGTAAGCCTATTGACAAAACTTCTATAGCCTACTTGAGGTCATTACTAACCAAAAAGAAAAAGAAGTCCAAACCAACAACAACCTCAAAACCTACACCTGCACAACAACAACAAATTGACATATGCATCCCCGCCACATTCTCACCAACCCATTCATACCGCGCCTCCGCGGCCTACTCATTATTACGTACATTATCAAATGAATTACGATTAGGTCCATTTACATTAGATGCCTTTACAAATGCGTTAATGTTACCACTTCCATCCAAGTTATTGGGTGATATACATGTTCGATTGTTACGAGTGTTATTTGCCAATGGTGGCCTTGGTAGGAATTACGGTGAATATACAAGATTTGGTGATGGTGGTGTTGAACATATTGTTCGGAAGAAGCGAAATGCGACTGTAAACAACACAAAGAAGAGTAATACTGATATTGGCACTGCTGAAGTAGTTGGTCAAGAAGAAACAGAGTTGATTCCAATGCAGGGAGGTACCAACCTTTCCTTTCTGGATTCGACAACGTGGCCATTATTCTATCAAGATTATGCCAATTCCACGAAAGAGAAGTTTCATGATGTAATGGAGGAAGGTATCGTTGGTACTGCTGGTGATGAGGATGATGAGAAAGTAGTTAATAACGAGGAGTTTATTAATGTCAAGAGTGAGGCTATGCAGCCCTTGGTTGATATAGATTTGAATCCAAAGTTTATACTAAGCACTACCAAGGTTGAACCAGAGTGGATTGATCAATGTCCTTTTGGTCCGTTGGGAAAGAGGAATGCTTCCGGACTATTCTTATGCTGTCCTTTTCATATACATGCAGCAATTAGGGGTTATCAAAAGGTATCATCAGCACAGCAGGGTATAACTTTTAGTGAAGACAAGAAGAGGAAGATGAAAGAATTACCCGAGAAGAGGAATAGACGAGGACGTGGACGATCACGCAAGTCAAACGACAGCTCATCAGAGAGTGATTTCTCGGCGGAGGATCTTGATTCAGATGATGATTATCCATCACCTGGAAAGAAACGTCCAAGGAGAGCCTCGGCGGGTAATGGAAGGAAGAGAGGAAGGCCAAAAAAGGTTCAAACGTCTCAGTCGGGAGGAGCTGAGCAACAGAAGAGGGTTGTTCTCACTGCAACAGAAGGTAAGGCGTTACTCCATGCTACGCCAGAAGCCAAGGTTGCTTTAAGAGATGCCATCTTGTCGGGCATTCGTCATCCTCAGGGCAAGATTGATCCAGCATTATTAAAGGTAGCCAATTCTCATGGCCTATCGAGGAAAGTTATCATGAACGCGGCTGCTGTGGCAAGGCAGAAGGCGTTAGATTCTGCTGGTAAGGCGTTGGATTCTGCTGAATCAACCAACAAGTTGTCCTTTTCTGAACAGAGGAGCCAATATTTGGGTAGCAAAGTCCCTTACTTCAAGGCAGCACCAACAGATAATTCTAAAGCTCTCAAAGCTGCCCATACCGCGGCTCTATCAAGTCAGAAGACTGAAATGGAAAGACGAATTGCATTAGCTCGAGAAAAGGCTGGATATACATTACCAAACGAAACAGTTCCTAATCCTCTAGCGGCGGATACAGATGATAGTGTGGCAGACCCATTGGTAAAGAATATTCGAGGAGGAGGCACAACAGGTGAAGTCGTAGATTTGACCCAGAACGAAGATACTACTAAACCAGAAGCAAGTCAACAACCAAGATCCAGGCTGGTACCTAATGCAACCCTCACAGAAGGATGGACACAACATGTTGATAACAAAACCGGTAAGACATTTTACTACAATAAGGAGCATAAGAAAAGTACATGGGTGAAACCTACCATGAAGGGAGGTAGTCAAGGAACGTATCCACCAATTCCTCTAAACAAGATACCCGTTTATGGTTCGGCTCATAAGAATGCTATTGTTGTTTCGGATAAGGTTGCAACCTCGCTTGAGCAATACCTTTTAAATGGACCGTCTTCCACTCCTTCCTCCGACACGACAAGTGTACCAAAACGCAAGGATGAATCTGATAAACCAAATGGTGACGAGTCGAGTGATACTCCTGCTTCCTCAGCAGATCACTTACTATCACATGTGGAAGCAGTTTCTCAACTCTCCAAGGGTACACCTTATCATGCACTCTCAATCTCGTCCAAACTATCAATGATTGAATTCCTACTTGATGAACTTCTCCAAGTGCCCGAATTCAGTTACATCTTTAGCCATCGAGAAGCAGCTACCCGACTCTTCAATTCTAGATATGGCACTGCCCCTCAGTCAAAAGATTACGAAGAAATGATAAACCAAGATGAGTGCACAATATGCGGATTGGAGGGTGATCTGTTGTGTTGTGATGGTTGTCCTAGCAGTGTCCATAGGGCATGCATGTAAGTTGATTATCTTATTTTGTCTGGATGCCGAAATATTGTTTAGTTTATCCTTCTCCTTGAGTTGTACTTGTTTCTCACACATCTATCCATTGCATACTTCTCCAGTGGTATGAGCCCTTACACAAAACTGCCAGATGGGAAATGGTTCTGTCCTGAGTGCCAGATTGTTGATGTGAGCAAGATAGTAAGTTGTTGGATTTGCAAGTTGCAACCCCCTAATCAAGACTTGGTATCTCATCTTTATTCTTTCATGTACGTACTTGCACTTTACAGGGTCCTCTTGGTTCGGAGAGGCGACCATCTCTAGGTTGGTTTACGTTGGATGATGTTGAGTTGCAGCCAGAGCAACAGCCTTCGACTGAACAAGGAGAAAACGAATTAGCCCAACCTACACCTTTTGCCCAACAAGTACCGCCGGGTTATGTTGGTATGCCGCCTCCCTATCCTCAATCTTCTCCTGTAGCAAATCCAATGCCATCTCAACAGCAACATCATAAGAAGAATCCTCAAGTTATTCATCAACCGGGTCAAGACATGCACGAGAAAGACAAGAAGAAAGTCAAGTGTGATATTCCGGATGATGTTGAGTTCCTTGTCACATCTGGGATGGTGTTTGCTCGGTATAGAACTAGGCTTGAGCCATTTGATCCACTAGATATAGGCAAACAACCATCAATGGCAAAACAAGTACTAAGCACCCCTCAACCTCCGATACCTCTAACCGCTCCTCAAATTAAGCAACTTCTCAAGCTACTCGGACCCACATACTGTTTGGCGTTACCATGGCGACGTTTACCTTTTAATGCTGAGAAGTTTATTACTAATCTGCCCACGGCATCAGACAATAACGAAGAAACAGCAGACAAACAGAATAGTTGGAGTTTACAAGATGAGAGTTTGCGTTCATTAATTATCCATCAGAAGGAATTAAAAGAATTACTTCATACAAACACTCCTGAACACATCAACCCAGCAGTATTTATGAATGATTATCGTCGTGCCCCTCATGTGCCAATGATCCAGGACCATATAGGGACATTCGTATTCTCGGCACCTGTAGTACCTGATGTGAATGTTTATCCTACTCGAATCAGTGCACCACTGTCTCTACATATTAATGATGTGACGAAGGAGCGCAACTACAATGTACGAATTCCCCACTTCGATCCGATGAAACCAATACGTGATAAGATGATCAAGCTGGAACGATCACTCAACGGTGGATGTTTACTTATTGCCAAATGGGACATTAATTCAAATGGAAATGTGAAGGAAGGCAATTCATCATGGAGGGGCAAGGTGCAAGCAGCTACGTCTATCAAGAGGCTTAGTTCACTTCTAATTGAATTTGTGGATGCCACCAGTCTCAAGGTGTTTATTTCAAATTGGTATAGTAAACACGGCAGGGAATCCACGCACGGGGATTCTATGATTACAGTGTCTGGTGACGATTGGACTTTTGAAAGGGAAAGTGTACGACGAAAGTGGGAGAATGCTGAAGATAGTGATCTTCTCCGTATGTTCAATGGAGACTTGGAGGAAGTATTCCGACGTGCAGGTCCTGAGAATAAGCGTGGAAAGATAATCAAGTCTTCTGAAGATGGTACCGCTGCTGCAGATGGAGAAGGAACAAGTGATGATGCCCCGAAAAAGCCAATGCATGCATACAACCACTTCTTCAGTTCAAAGTCTAAAGAGATCAAGGACACTCATTCCGCTTCAGATATATTCAAAGTTGCATCACGTATATGGAAATCAATGAGTCAAAGTGAGAAGGCTGTGTGGAATGACAAGGCGGAGGCTGACAAGGTGAGATATGAAAAGGAGATGGAAATATACACGAAGAAGCAAGAGTCTACCCAGTCTACTCCGGTTAAGGAGGACGGTACTTCTACTCCAGCTGCTCAATCGTCCTCAACAACCCCTGCTAAATCAGATGATTCACAAAAGAATGGTGGCAAGCCATTTTCAGTAGGTACCGCCGTTAATGTTGAACGTCGGGTTCTACCAGGATCTAACAAGTACGGCGGTGTGGGAAGGATAGTCAAGGCTCATTACACTAGTAATCAAGTTGGAACGACCACTACAAAGTACGATGTCAAGTATGTCCTGGAAAAGCTAACAGAGAAAGATATAGAAGAATGCTATGTCACCGAGTATAAAGAGTTGGACAATGAAACAGAAGTATCACCTGAAAAGAAGAAAGATGAGACAAAGTGTGAATGTGCTGCATGTTCACAGTTGGACTGCAAGTCTTGTGTAAATTGCCTTGATAAGGTTGAGTACGGAGGCCCAGGTTTACTCCTGCAACAACAGTGCGTCTTCAAGGACCCTTGCCTAAGGGTTGAGGGGATAGATTCCCCTGCCAAGGCAGTCAAAGCTTCATCATTAGTCGAAACACCAGCACCAAAGACACCATCAGAAACGAAAACACCTGCAAGTAAGTCCAAATCATCAACAAAGAAGAAGAGACAACGATCCAAGCGTGATACTTCGGTTCCATCTAAAAAGAGAAGGTCTGAACGATTGAATGAGATTCGCCAACAACTTGAAATTCTATTGGGTATCAGTGAGGATATGGAAACTGATGAGGTTGAGAGGGCAATTGTCGAGCTCAAGCTTGACAAACTCCAAAAGCTATGTCAATCGAATGACAAAACTCCTCGTGGCTTCTGGCCGGTAGCTGGAAGGATGCTATTCGAACCTAATGGCACACTTCCTCGGCCAGCTATCAAGAAGCTTGGAAGAAATGGAGGCTCCTCACGTGCACCTTGTATCACATATGATTCTCAGTTTGAGGTCGGCGAGACTAAGGTTTGTCATCACTGGAGAAAAAGAACATTGGCGTGTAATTCATATGAAGGGTTACTCCACAGTTTGAAGGTGCTTGAAGCTCACATGGATACTCAATTGGCAATGCAAGCTAATACAATTGCAACTCGTAGATCCAATGCCCACAGCAATACCCACGGAAAGACTGCTGTTAGATATGTTCACACTGATCCGGCTACAGGCTTTAATGAATATTTCGTACTTCAGTATGGTAGAAAGCGTGGCTGCTGGATGACAGAGGAACAGATCGATCTTACTTCCCTGGTCCAATACCGTTATGAACAGAAGAGGCCTTACTTACCAAAACGAGAGCAAGCTTCCTATACCACTGCTTCTACTACTAGCTCATCATATCAGTCAATCAAGGGGCCAATGGATAGTGGATTGGGTGCCAGTACCAACTTGTTTATGCAAAAACAGATAGAATTCAATGCTGCTATTACTCTGCATAGTCAGGCAGTATGTAATCTTTTGGTAGCAAGTGCAGCAAGGGGTGAATCGAGTGTTGATGCTGACGCTATATCACAATGTCGGAATAGGACGCTAGCTTCCATGAGACGTAGCAACTTACAGTGTCTCCCTGAAAGTGAGATAATGAATCGAGTGGGAGAAGCCGAAGCAACAGCCACTCAACTATATATCCAACAGAAACAAATGACTAGAGGGTTATCAGGAATGTAAGAAGTTTTATACCTCTGTGGTAAGTAGAAACGGAACATAATCCTTACTTTATAAAACGCTTTAGCTTTATTTACAACTT
>Ga0214481_100056_pt1 | contig 46163 bp, 33 predicted proteins | sample M1_20Mar14CPVII9_4_FD_165057 | JGI IMG/M metagenome (GOLD analysis project Ga0214481, IMG submission 165057) | Marine eukaryotic communities from Monterey Bay, California, United States - M1_20Mar14CPVII9sort6BwellG10 | ecosystem: Environmental > Aquatic > Marine > Unclassified | place: USA...
CTCTCAGGCAATGTTTGGCCATCAAGTGGGGGTATGGCATCATGTAGGTGCTGCAATAGTGGTTGTTTGGCATTGTATAGGTGTATAACAAGTTGATGAACACTCCCAGCAGGATTCTAAGTCCATCATACTTTTACAGCCACATGTAGGCAGGTTTCATGCCTCAGATCTTGATTTTCTGCCGACTTTCAGGCAATATTTGGCCATCAAGTGGGGGCATGGCATCATGTAGGTGCTGCAATAGTGGTTGTTTGGCATTGTATAGGTGTATAACAAGTTGATGAACACTCCCAGCATGATTCTAAGTACATCCATCATATTTTTACAGCCAGCCACATGTAGGCAGGTTTCATGCCTCAGATCTTGATTTTCTGCCAACTTTCAGGCAATGTTTGGCCATCAAGTGGGGGTATGGCATCATGTAGGTGCTGCAATAGTGGTTGTTTGGCATTGTATAGGTGTATAACAAGTTGATGAACACTCCCAGCATGATTCTAAGTCCATCCATCATACTTTTACAGCCACATATGTAGGCAGGTTTCTTGTTTGCATGTTTTTCTGATCTACTCCCTTGGGTCAAGTTATGTATGGTATCCCTAATATTTTACCCCGCCGCAATTTGAGGTCAAAAGCTAGTCATTAGATAGTCAAAGTCAAAACATTTGGTGTACAATACAAAGCTAACGCTATAACATACAGAAACTCTCGGCAACACAGTATATATTATAATATATGGTACTCTTCATATAGTTTTATCTTATGTTAAGTTGCTTTCGTGATTGTTTATAAACTACTTGTGAAAATTAATATGAACCACCAAAGCAATAAGGAGCAAAATAATATGAATGGTGGATTAACTGAGGAACAGCGTGCACGTATTGATGAAAATAGAAGAAAGGCATTAGAAAGAAGGCAGCAGAAATCTCAGCTGGGTGGTACGGCTACAACCCATTCAACAAGTTTGCCACCTAAACCACCACCACATAATCAATATGGTGCATCTCCACAAACTCAAACTAATGCTGAACAACGTGCACGGATTGAAGCCAATAGACAAAAGGCATTAGAAAGGAGACAGCAATCCATGATGTCATCAAATATTACTAATGCTACGGCTAATAGCAGTCTACAATGGGATGAGGCGTTAGCAAGGAGACAAAATAATACAGCAGCTGCAAATAGTATGTCTACAATTCATTGTCCATCACCTACAATTAATGCCGAGCAACGTGCTAGGATTGAAGAAAATAGAAGAAAGGCATTGGAAAAGCGGCAGCAGAAGAGTAGCACTGCGTTGTTAAATACTACAAATACTTCTGGTACTGCTGGTATGTCTACAGTACAATGTCCATCACCATCAGTTACTATGAATCCTGAACAAAAGGCTAGAATGGAAGAGAATAGACGAAAAGCTTTGGAAAAGAGAAAGCTTGCTGCTGCTACATCTGCTTCTGCTGCATCTTCATCAGCTAATATGGCATTACCACCGACAAGATCTTGTCCGTCGCCATTTGGGACATATGAAACAGATAATATCAAATGTTCGGCACGTACGACAAAGGGTGATATAGGTATGAAAATGCCAAGTAAAGATGAGGTACAACATTATGCCGAACTGTCTGATATACTCGACAATAACAATACCACAGATACTCAAATGAAAGAACCACCCTCAAATAACCAAGCAATTCAACCCAACAACAAAGCTACAAAAGCAAGGAGAAAATCTGGATTACCAACTTTACCACCAGATTTACACTATGAAGAATCACGTGTACTACCGATCTATGATGATGATTATGAGACATTACTTGAGAATGCCAATTTGGATGAAGAGTTGTTAAATGGTTGGACGTTATATGAACATCAGAAGGAGGGGGTTCGACGAGGATTGAATATGCGTCGATTGATCTTGGCATTTGATATGGGATTGGGTAAGTGTTGTAATTTGTTGAGTGATGAGTGTGTTGTGGTTTAGACACCGTTAGATCTAAAGTCACATTCATTTACATACCATCTCAAACTGTTACTAGGCAAGACCATCATCGGATGTGTATGGGCTAAATCATTCCTAAAGACATTTAAAGGGTTAAAAGTATTTGTTATCGCACCAGTTAGCTTACGAGATGATTGGACACGTACTGCTACAGAAGCAACCGGACTAACATTAGATATGGGCGATACAAAGAAGAAGTCAAAGAAGAAGAGGGGTAAGCAGGCTAAAAAGAAGAAGAAGAAAACAAAGCTCGATGAAGAAAAGACTGTCACTGGTAAACGTCGTAGAAAGGCAAAGAAGGTTGAGTCAGATATTGAAGATTCGGATGATGATATCGAAGACGATGATAGTGATGGTGATGATGAGTCCTTCTCTGACAACACCAGTAACAATATTGATATGTACATTTATTCATGGAGCAAGGTATCTGATTACAAAAATGTTATAAATGATATTGATGATTATGTGGTCATCGCTGATGAAGCTCATTCAATGCAGAGTATGTCCTCAAAGAGGACAGAGGAAGCTTTAAAGTTGATGGGTCCAAAAAAGTAAGTTGTTCTTTGAACTGTGTACTGTATATATCAGTGAGTCCATCTCATCATACATCTGCTTTGTGTATAAGGTGTCGGGGTGTCCTTCTCTTGAGTGGTACGCCTATGAAGAATGGAAAGCCATCAAACCTGTTTCCTCTTTTGAAAGCTGTTCAACACCCTTTTGGGGATCATCAAAGAAAATACGGTGAGTAGTGTTGGCTACCCTTTCCATAGAATACCCCCAATGTTGCTCATACTGAATCCTCGTCTTCAATGTGAAAGAATTCTTCTTTTGTAATGGACAGCAAAAGACCTTTCGAGGAGTATCACAATGGGATGCCTCTGGAAGTAGTAATCTCCATGAGCTCAATTCGCACACTACATCTCACATTTTCAGGATGACAAAAGAACAAGCTCTTACAGAACTACCTCCGAGGAAACGCGAAATGAAACGAGTTCCAGTGTCACCTCGTCACGAAATGAAATATACACAAGCACTAAAAGATTTAGCACAATCCTATAGTATGTCAAATGGAGGTGATGAGAATGATGATATTCTCAGTCTATTTAACAAGATACGACAAGTTAGTTCATTAGCAAAAGTAGATTCAGTAGTTGCCATGGCAAACCAAATTATTATCGATGAAGGAAGTGTTGTCATCTTCACAAACTTCCTCGCCCCAGCTAAAGAGATTTATGAAAAGTTGGTTGACAATATGTCATGGGACGGAGAGCTGTTGACAGGAGAGGTCGTTGCAAAGAAACGACAGGCAATGGTTGATAGATTCCAATCGGGCCTTTCTCCTCTGTTTGTTTGCACTTATGGAGCTGGTGGCGTTGGCCTCACACTTACTGCTGCTTGTACTGTCATCCTCGTGGATAGACCTTGGACTCCAGGAGATGTTAGCCAGGCGGAAGATCGAATCAGAAGGATTGGTCAGACACGGCCTGTCCGAAGCATGTGGATAAGAGCTTTCCCTATAGACGAACAGATTGATAACTTGATTGACCACAAAGAGGAGACGTCTAATGCCGCTGTAGATGGAAAGAAGGGTTATGGTGGTGGCAACAAAGCGGCGCCAAAAGTGTCGATAGCTCTCCTTGTGAAAGGACTGTTGGAGCCGACGTCTGATGCTTTCTAGTCTCCTTTCGTCAAGCAAGCAATTATATGATCATTCTTTTTACAATTAATTCTAAACACTAACACTATGTGCTTCCACAACAAAACAATACACAAAACTGTTTGTAATTCTATTCTGACAAATAGACATGTCGTCTGTCAGTAAAAGTTGTACTCTTTTTCAATAACACATGATCATATCAGTAGTGCTGTCACAACTAGTGTCACCATTGATAAACACAATACACTTTGTATTCTTCCTTCTGCCTTATTTGGCTGACTAATTGTATAACCATCAACTTGATTGGCGTAGTTGTAGTTGCTGTATTTGCCACTTCCTTTGCCCTTTTTGGATGACTTGCCATAATAATGTATTCCATTACCGTCATAGTCCATCCAACCGCCCGACTTGCCAGATTTGCCCCAACTTTTAGATGATTTACTTGATTTACTTTTTGCAGACTTTCCCCAAGTTCCCCATCCAAATATTGGTTTAAGATCTGGGGGAGGTGGTGGTTGATTCCATGCATCATTACTAGTATCTCCTCCACTTCCACCCCAATCATCAATAGGCGCTGGCTTCGGAGGTTTTGGAACACTACCGCCCCAGTCATCAACAGGTGGAGGCTTTCCCCAATAGTCAGGCTTTGGGGGCTTTGCAAACGGAGGTCCTGTTGTTGGCCTTGGTGGTAGTCCACCAATCCGAGTTGGTGAAAAACTGGGAGCAAAAGTAGGCGAGAGCCTGTTACAAGATGGGAAGAATAGTTGACATGTGAGAGATATGTTATCAAGACATGTTATTGAGATGAGAGAAATCAAAAGAAAAGAACTTACGTTGGAATGGGAACCGTATCAGTTCTGAAGAAGATGGAATGAAAGAGATGATGTATGATTGATGAGCTTAATGTTACACATTTAGAGACGAATGATATCAATATATAGTAAACTCACGGAGTCAAGGTGGGTATTTCAGTTGGTCCCAAGGTACTAAAGAAAACAAATAAGTAGTGTGGAGTTAGTATTGATTGATCACATGATTAGACATACTAATGGGTCTCAGAGTACTCACGGAAACAATGTAGGCTCACGAGATGGAGTCTAGTTTTGACATAGAAGAGAGAACAAGGTGAGTATAAAGTTTGCAATACTGACCAAAGAATACACACTCGACATTGTTTACTCACCAATGTCGGTAAAAGAGTAGGTCGTAACGTCGGCAAGAGTGTAGGGATTAAAGTAGGTGCCAAGGTCCTAAATGGAAGAAACAAAGAGAAAGTTTAGATATCAATACGCACTCTTAAACTAATAATACAAATCACATCAACTGAACTCACGGTTCCAATGTCGGCGATAATGTAGGTGCTAGGGTACTGCTCAAAAGAAAAGAATAGAGTAGTTAGGATCACTACAAAAGGAATAGAAGTATGACGCAACTTGTATTTAAACTCACGGTGAAAGGGTAGGACTCAAAGTTCTAAGGAAGAGGAGATAAGGCAAAGATATAAAGTTGAGATGATAGACAATCATCAAGGCACACAAACAGTATCTCTCAGTATTTCAAGATATACTCACGGTGACAATGTAGGCGAAAGAGTTGGAGACTGTGGGATAAAGAAGTAAAAGGTGAGAAAAGACTGCGTTGAATAAGTAGATTTTGAGGCAAAGATGCACTTACTTCTGTCGGATCACTGTTGGAAGGTCTCGCCGTCGGATCAGACTATTTATAATGGCAAGTATGGGATATTCATTAGATGTGATGCAACAAATCAAGCTATTAGATCTTCAGACAGTGTACGATTTCAACTAAAAGAGCACAATACTTACAGTTAAGGTAGGACTCGATGATGGACTAACTGTGGGCTGCGAAGATCTTGTCGGCGAGTCACTTGGCTGACCTGAAGGACTCTCACTGGGTGAATCTGTCGGTAAAATCGATGGTTTACTTGATAACGAAGGCGCTTCAGAGGGCATTACCGTAGGCTGCCAAAGTGGATTGTCAGCACACGGATTTCCATCGCCAACGCCATCCTTTTTGAAGTATACTTCTCCCTTCACAAAGGGTGGCGTTCCATCTGTATCCATGAGGAGGCAGGAGTCACCAGTTGGAAAACGAATGCTTTGCTTGAAGAATGTCTTGCGGTAACCATTTGTACAAGCAGTACTTTCCCAATAGTTTTTACAAAACTGGTCATTATTAGGGTCTGTCGCTCTGCCTTGTACTTGTTGCATTACAACAACAGGTACAGGATTTTCATTATATCCCCTGTACCAGAAAGCATTGAGTGTATCAGATAGACGGTCTAAGGCGTCGAATGATAAATCACAGAGTGACCACCTATTATCGCCAGGGTCCGTCAATGCTGGAAGGATAATTGTAAGGGCATCCATGTTTTGAAATTCCCTAATACTTGGGTTAGAACCGGCATCACCTGGAATTCTGACTGTACACTCATTCCAACCACTGCATTGAGTTAATAGGAGGTATTGAATTTGGATTAGTATAGTATAAAACAATCTCAACTACATTTTATTAATACACACTCACTGGTAAGACAACTCTCCGTTACCACCAGTTGGAAGTTTTGCTGGATATTCCCAATTTAGCCAATCATCACGTCTCAACCACATAGAATTGGAATGAGAAACCAGGTTATCTAATGGTGAAAGTGAAGAATGGTGTGAGATATACAAACATGCTGCATGTTATTAAGAGTAAAGCAAATATACTATCGAATCCATATACTTACTCATAGCATCAATGTTACTGGTATCATACCAGCAAGCTGCTGCGTCAACATAATCACTTGGTTGGAGATTTCCAAGTCCTGTACCACAAATACCGTCATTAAAGCTAACAATTTGCTGTCCAGCTTGTGAACCACTCACACCAACACCGTTACCACCAAACTGACCATTATAGTCACACCTGCAATCAAATGATTCATAACTAAGGCATGGACCGGTTGGGTTACATACAAAATCTTGTGCCGCTCCTCCCAGGTTGCGGCACCCCCCATTCCCAGTCAAACCTAATGGGGTACCACTATCAGATCTGAAATCGATTGCGTTTGCATCAGTTGGGTAACAAACATTTGTTATAACTGGATTAACAGGGTTGGTGTAAAACGCAGTGTTCACATTTGCCTGGTATTTGGTTCCGTCTATATCAAAAGATTGTAAAAGAAGAGAGAAGAAGCAGATGTGAGACATGATTCACTAACTAATAGAGTAGGTTAGACTTGGACAGATACTTACACACTCCAGCCACAACAGCATTATTCCATCTATTCTCTTGTCCAAAACAATCGACGTCATCGAGGGATATGTCATTATTATTTTTATTACAAGTTCGACTAGAAGCTGGTTCCTTAAGAGGACAACCAATGGCATCCATACTACAGAAACCTGCCCCTCCACATGATCCAGAAGGAGGTCGCAGTCCATCACTTTGGCACCAGTCTACAAAATCCTTGCCATTAAATGGTTTGCAACCATTTGATGAAGATGATGGTCGGTACGTCAATGAATATCCTGGATTGGATGTTCGGAACAAGTTGTTTACATGACTTCCAGGCACCCATTCGTCATTTACTGTAGGTTAAAGTAAAAAAGTCAACACATGAAAATGAGTATGAGGTGTTGAAAGGTATTATGTACTTGAGAACCCAATACTAAGTTCAGTGAGAAAGGGCAAACTTACCATAATCTGGTGTACGAAAGAGCAAACCCTCGGAAGTAGTTAGTGTATTCATTAGACCATTCAGAATCTAGAGAGAGGGGGAATAGAATAGACTCTTTCATTTAGCTCCAAGCTATATGCTAAAACGTCACACAAAGCTCAATAGCATCAAAAGCTCAACACACAACAGCACGCAAATGTTCACAAATCTCTCCAACACAGGGAACTTACCGTAAGAAGAGGACCCTCATCAATTCTCGTAGCAGTACCACCAGCCTCAATGGTACATTTCCCCTCCATATTACTCCAATCGGTATTCTTAGTCCATGGTGGATTATCAAATGACTTGGTTGATATCTATACGTATAAGATATGATAAAAAAGGAAGTAGTATTAAGGCGGAGATGGTTAGAAAAAAAAAGAGCACATGATATGATCAAATCAGGAAGTAGGCTTGACGGATATCTGAACACACACACAAAGGACCTACCACCTGAGATTGTACAACCTGAGAGGCTACAAACTGCTGTTCAGTAGTAGACGAATTCTCCTTGGTAGGAGGAGATGTAGTAGCAATAGGAGGCTCAGTGGGATATGCTGTAACCGGTGCCGGACTAACCGGAGCCGGACTAACCGGAGCTGGACTAATTGGAGATTCTGAGATTGGTGCATTACTAACAGGAGAACCCGTCGTGGGCGAGTCTGTACTGTCTACTGGTGATAATGTTGTTGGTGCTGAACTATTATTAACGACATCAGTTTCTTCTTCTATCAAATTTAATGGATCAGATGTTGGCTATATTTGATTATTGCGATGAGAGAATGAAAATGATTAGAACCAAACTTATGACATGTACACAACTTTTACATTGACATTTATAAACTTACCGCGAGACTATCATCAATAATGGTTAATATGTTATCATTTGATACATTGTTAACCTGTCGTAAGGTATCAGCTCGTCCAGATACAAACTTAGAGATAGAGGAGAAGGTAAAAAGGGGAGAAATAAGATATGTGAGTTCAGATATGATTTAATACTGTCTTTACTGGGGGGCATTGCAAACAGACAGCTACTTACCCGTATATCTCCACAACATAAAATAGCCGTAGCCGCAAGTATTATAAACGAAGCCGGGGTTGTAGTTAACCCACAACGATTACGCTGTCTCATGTTATTAGTAAAGAAGATCTGATTTGATATTTGGTTGGATATTTATATTGACGCTTTGCAATTTTATTGTTTATACCCACTCTACAAATCGGACAACCTTATCAGACTGTCATTTAATTACTCTGCCTGTTATCAAGCATTCTACTACAGTGATATATTGAGTGGATCGTTACATTGCCAAATTTGGTGAAAGGAGGGGGAATCGGCTCGAATAAAAAGGTTTTCTCGAAGATACCATATCCACTATGAATCACTATGAGAGTATAAGAAGAACACAGCGACGACTTTTCGTAATACAACCAGTAACAACTAAATCCTGGTATTAGAGTTGAGTATCGAGCTAGCGCATCACATGCTATGCTCTCTCATACTATAGCATCTTAATACATATAAGATTTTTTATCTAGTTACTCAAACAATCTAAGTTTAGTGTAGCATAATAATGTTATGCAATTTTACTGCATCCAACACATCACTACATCCTAGAGAACCTCAAGACAACATGCATTAATATACAGATCCAATAACAATTTCCATACATACATATAGTTCTATCTTTCCAATACAAATAAGTCATCATATCAGTAATACTGTCATAACTATCACCGATGACAAACTCAACATGAAAGAATATTGACTTTGTATTCTTCTTCCTTCTCCAGCATCATTTAACTGAGTAATTGTCTGAAGGTTGGCATAATTGTAATTGTAATATCCCCCCTTACTACTCTTTCCCTTTTTCGATGATTTAGATGACTTTGCATTGTAATAATGTATCCCACTACCGTCATAGTCCATCCAATTACCTCCTTTTGAAGACTTTTGTGCCTTGCCATACCATGAATACGATTTTGATGATTTACTTTTGGCTGATTTCCCCCAGGTACCCCATCCAAATATTGGTTTAAGATCTGGTGGTGGTGGTGGTTGACTCCAATTATAATCATTACTAGTATGTTGTCCTCCACTCCCGCCGCCCCAATCATCCATGGGTAAGGGTCCAACAGGAATGCTGCCACCCCAATCGTCTGGCTTAGGCGGAGGCGGTGGCCGAGGAAGAGGACTACTTCCCCATCCACCATAAGGAGGGTTAGGGGCAGGATTGATCAAATCAAAATCAGGACTAGGAGGTCCTGTTGTTGGTAATTCAGCCCCAAAAGGTATGGGCTGTGCTGTTGTCGGCACAACTGGCCATGTGCTTGGACTAAATGTAGGCGCGAGACTATCAAACGAATTGGGTGTAAGATGTCATGTATCAATCGATAGGATATGTTTATATCACAGTTTACTTACGTTGGATCAAGAGTTGTTGGTGAATCCGTAGGTGTCTCGGTTCTATACATAAAAGAAGGAAAGATGTGAGCTTCTGCAAATGACAAAAGACAAGACATTGTCAATTAAAAATAAGTACTCACGGGGAAATGGTAGGTAGAAGAGTTGGACCCAAGGAACTAAAAACAATGAGTTAGGTTTGATTGTTTAATTTCAGATAAGAATTATGAACAAAAGAAGCTTTCTATATACTCACGGGAACTCGGTTGGAGTACGAGATGGTGTCTATTATTACAGAAGAGAGAAGTTAGTCAAGTTGCAACTAGATCGAGAGTTTGACATCAATCATCAGCCATGTATGTTTACTCACCAATGTCGGTAAAAGAGTAGGCCGCAATGTAGGCAAGAGCGTGGGGTCTAAAGTGGGGCCGAGAGTTCTAATTGAAACGAAAGAAGAGGAAGTTGAGATCATTGCATTTAAAACAGAACATTCAATACTCTCGATTTACTCACGGTTCTAATGTCGGTGATAATGTCGGTCCAAGAGAACTAAAAGAAGAGAAAAAAGTCAAGGAAATGTCAGTACAAATGATATCCAGAGTATATATAAGAATACGTCTTAAGATTCAACTCACGGTGAAAGGGTAGGACTCAAAGTTCTAAGGAATGAGAGGGAAATAGATGATGAGAGACATACGTGTAAGTTGAGACTATCATCTAACAACAAGCACATAGCATGGGTCAATTCTATTACTCACGGTGACAATGTTGGTGAAATCGTCGGAGACTGTTCATTTCAGTATATTATTGAGAAGCAAAGAGAAGTGAGAAATAAGTGTCATATATACACAAAGCGATACAACTCAAGACCTTCTCTTACAGTTGTAGGGTCTCCAGTAGGATCCTGTATTTATAAAAATGAAAGACAAAAAGAAAAGAATGAGAAGATGTGTATAACATTGAATGTACATCCAATCTCCAAAGAGAACTCACTGCTGAAGGATTTAGGCTAGGTCCACTCTGTTTTATGTGACGAGTTATGTTATCATAGAGTTAGTATGTGCATAATACAACAACAAAACAAACAAAATATAACGAATAAATATAACTCACAGTTCCCGAAGGATTAGCCGACGGACTATCAGTAGGTTCAGAAGAAAGACTAGGTATATCACTTGGCATTATTGAAGGCATTTCACTGGGCATATCCGATGGCATAATAGATGGTAAACTCGATATAGATGGTATGAATGATGGTATAGTTGATGGCTTTGTACTTGGATCAAAACTTGGTTGTGTGCTTATAGTTGGTGCTTCTGTTATTGGATCTAGTGTTGGCGGCTGTATATAAATTTGTGTTGTTGCAAAGAAAAAAAATGAGTTAGTTCAAATGGATGTCATTCAATAAGGTAGCAAACCACAATAAGTTAAGAATCATTTATATCATGCTATCACAATATCTTACCTGTCCAGATACAAGCTGATAGAAGAATTGCAACAAAGAAAAAAGATAAGATATAAAAGGTCAGAAGATGTGATTGAGAGGATAATATATTCGATAGGGTATCAAAAAAAGTACACATTATATGCACAACACAAATACCCCCTTACCGATATATCTCCACATAATATAGCCGCGGTCGTTAGCATTAATGTAGCTGCCGACCGATGACAGTATGGAGTAGACTGATGATGTTTCCTCATCTGTTCTGTTCTGTTAAGGATGTTGATATTATTGTCTCAATGTTCGATAATGTTCAGCGGTGTTTTTGTAATTGATAAATTCCTCCTGTTTGAGGCACCAACGAAGAATTATTGTCGGATTATTATTACTATTACTGTATCAATATTTCTTAATAGCTATCCAATTACAAACGCTGAAGATATGGCGCTATAAGACCTTATGTAGGTTGTATTGTTATGAGAACACTTTTTAGCGGCTCTTTTAAATTAGGATACCTTTCGCACAAAATCATTCAAATGATGCAATATTTCTCATAAGCTACTGCTCGATAAGAACACTAACACAAAAACTGCATGGTGAATCATGAAGACTGGCACAGCAATATATTCCTTGCATACATGGAGGTTGTTTCATTATCAGTTGCATTAACTAGCTATCTTCTAGTATCAGTTTATATCCTCTTTCCTCTAAATCTTTGAATGAAACATTGTACTCCTCTACCTATACGCTTGACTCCCAACTTTGCTAATTGTCTCAGACTATTCCTTTCTTTTTCATATCCCTCTATTTGTTGTATCAACTCTCGTGCCCTTTCTTCTGCTGCCTGTTTAGTGTCAGATGATTCCACTTCCATTGATGTAATATTCTCTTCAATTTGAGATATTCGATTGTTCAGCTGTTCAGTTTGTTCTTTATATGTCAAAAGTTCATTTTTATCTTGTTTACTTTGCTCTTGTTGTTGATTTATATTGTCTGTAAGTGATTGTATCTCTTCATCTTTGGTTTTGAGTTTAGTTTGTAGTTTGGATATTTCGACATCTCTTTCTTCAATCATCGACTTTTGTGTCTCAACTCCAGTCTCTAGCTTTTGTATATATGTTTTGTCGTATTCAATCTGAGCTTTCATTATCTCAAACATTTCTACTTTCTCGGCTGTTTCTTGTTCTAATTGTTGTTTTAGACTGTCAATGGTATCTTCTCCTTCTAATGTTGTTATCGTCGAATCTGTGGCATTTGTAGACGTATTTACATAATCAGTACTATTCCTTCTTCCATTGTTATTAATAGAAGAAGATGAAACATCATCGTTGTCTACTGCCAACTCATCAATAGCATCAATCAATAACTTAAACTTTGACGGACTACATTGAAAGTCCTTCACTTTCCCTTGGCTACCCTTGTATATTAATATGTATGGCAACTTTGTAGCATTCAATAGTTCACACATTTCTTTATTATTTACATCATCGTACTTCATTTCAGCGAAACGTACACGACCTTTGTTTTGTTGTGCTAATTTTCTATATCGTATATCAAACACCTTACATGTTTTACACCATGATGCATATACTTTGACTATATTGTAGCGGTAATGTATTGTTAGAAGTTGTATGCGGCGTATGTGATATATGATATCAACGACATATCAAACACAATTATTACTCACCTACACTCAAAGTTTCATCTTCAATAACAAACTCTAACAAATCTTCAGGTCTTCGTATTGAAAATATATTGCCCCGTCTTTGTTCTATACTTTGTGAAGGTGGTACCCATGCTGCTGAATCCTTCTTCTCATTGATTTGTTGGTCTACTGTTATTGATGATGTATCAAACAATGCAGTGTTTCGTATACCATTTAATCTAGAAGTACTAGGAAGTATTGTATCCTTATTCACCAAGAGAGCACAGATGAATGATGATGGATGTATCGTTGTGAAAAGAAGTAGAAGAAGTTTCGACAGCCGCATCATATCTATCAATGACGGATAAGTATATCCTGCTAGCGCCTACAGACAACTAATCTGCTTTATTATACAACTAGTATTAGTAGGAGGCTAAACCACAACCAGCGGTAGGTGTACCACTTTGCAATCATCACACGTGCACTCAATGCACTCAAAGATAATGACAAAGTGCATTCTTTACCTACATTGCACCTCTCCGGACATTCTCAGTAGAAATAACTGAACGGTACAGTTCTATCTTAAATCCCCAAGAATCAATTATTTCTTATCTAGGTAATGATTTTGGCCTTAAAATGCCAATACTATATCAGCCCTTTCATTCCTTTTTAGGCTAGACAATATGTGTATCATGTATGTACTAAGTCCACAGTAGAATAAAGGTAGGCCAATGTCGTGTATGACAGAAATGAAGTTGATTAAACGGATATATTGGCTAATTGAATTGAAATGGGAGTTAAAGGACGATGTTGTTGGCGCCAATACTGAGTAATATACAGCCTAAGTAGCTGGACTTTAATGTACGTGGAGAGCTCTTATTGAATCAGACAACCGATTGGGGAATGAAGATAAGCAGAGCAGTAGCATTATAATTTGCAAATATAATAATTATCATTTTAAGCATAATAAAGAAGAAGGAGAGTATTGCAATTGCAATCGAAGAGACAAAACAATACATATATCAATATAATTAAACCATGAAGAATATAATTGCTTTGGCACTCCTTGTATCAGTCTATGCAAAAGACGATACCAAATTGGTAAGTAGTTGCAATACATAAGAGCCAACAATTGTTATTGCTCTATACTCTCATAATAATAATATGTTCTCATATTATTTGTATGCTGTTCATATTATATCTCACATTTTCATACCCTACACCTTGCCTACCTCTACTCCTCCTTCGTCTATTATTATTATTACAACAACAAAATATAGGAACCAACTCGTCGTCGTAATCATAAGCTCGCCACACGACCCATTATCAATAAACAGAAACGTCATCTCGAACGTATCTTTGTGGAAGACACCGAATCGGATGAGTACTTTGGTAATAGTAAACAACACGAAGAACGACAGCACCATCGGCATCTGTCAATGCCCAGTACTGATTCACCAACGGTAAGTTCCTATATTGATTGTGATGTGGATACCCTTTAACATAATGTGATATCTAATATTCAATTTCTTATCCTTTATAATACAGCCTGCTCCAGCTCCTCCCGAAACTACTACTCAGGCAGCAACTACTACCTCAGCAACTACTACCTCGGCAACAACTACTGCGTGTACATCGGTTACCACGTGGTATGTTAACTCAGATCAGGAATGTGTAAGGGGGGTTGGGATTACTACATACCCAACATTATCTTTATGCTGCCTCGACAAGGGTCCTGCAGGCGGTCAATGTTATGATCCATGCCTTGATAAATATGTAGATGGTCCTCCAGCGGCGACACCCCCACCTACCGTAAGTCTATTCTTTTGCATCATGTTTTATTTGTAATTGTATTTATATGTCTGTTTTACTCAATACTACTATTCTCTTGTTTATTGATATGCAGAAGGAACCCACACCAAGTCCTACGAATCCTCCCGTTACATCAAACCCTACGGAGCCTCCTACAACATCAAGTCCTGCGGATCCCGTTGAGGTATGTTGTTTATACATATGAGATCTTGTTTTTGGTATTGTGTTTAGAATTTGTTTGGAATTATGACTCACACTACTTGTTTGTATCCTATTCTTGTTCATATAATAGGAACCAACCACAACATCTTCAACAGTTACTACCACCACCGAGTTGGCTGGTGGTGCCGAAGCACCAGATGATTCTACCTCAAGTTCTGCGGCTACTGAAAGTGCCAGTACTGAGTCGTCCAGTACAGTTACCTCAAGTGCTGCTGCGACCACAGATAGTGCTGCTGATACTACCGAAGCCACAGAAGCTACTACCACAATCACATCATCCAGCAGTGGATCCACATCGACTGCTGTGGTTGTTACTACTGATGAAACAACCACAACCGCTGCACCGAACGACCCTGAAGATACCACCACTTTGGCGACCACGACCACCACCACAACAACTACTACAGCAAGCTCTCTTACTGGTGGACAAGTTGTTGCTGAATGTCCGGATAAAGGCGAGATGAAGTCACAAATTTGTGATCCAGTGTTAGAGGAGGAAGGTGTTGGGGGCTGCGATGTAGATTTCCCACAGTGGGAATGTAAAGCCATGCCACCACCACCAACTGGTGAACGTCAGCTCCAAGGAATCTTTCGCTTTGTTGCCGTAGCAGTGGTTAGAATCACGTTTGATGGGACGGGAAATGTGGCAGAAGTAGAGCAACTAGCATTCGCAGGTGCAGAAGGCATTGGCGTGCTACCGGATAATATTACCGTAATCGCAGGTTCCTGTGTTAACGGTATACCAAACCAAGGCCAATCTTGTGAAGTTGCCTGCATTGGTAATTGTCCTCCAATTGAGCCAGGTCAATGTGCGGATAAAGATGAGATGGAGTCACAAATTTGTGTTCCATTGTTAGCGAATCCCGATGTTTTGGAATGCGAGGTAGATTTCTCTGAATGTACAGCCATGACACCACCAACTGGTGAACGTGTCGTTTTTCTTTTCGCCGCAGCAGTGGTTAGAATCACGTTCGATCCTGCAGGAAATGTGGTATCAATAGAGCAAGCAGCAATCGCACGTGCAGTAGGCACAGGGGGTGTGATACCGGATAATGTTTCCGTAATCGCAGGTTCCTGTGTTGATTTACCCAACAACCAAGGCCAATCTTGTTCAGCTGTCTGCGCTGGTGCTTGTCCTCCAATTCCTCCTCCTGTTGTTACATCTCCACCCACGACATCTCCCACGTCGAGCCCCTCAGAATCACCCACAAAATCACCGTCGAAATCTCCATCCAAATCACCCTCAAAGAGCCCATCGGAAAGTCCAGTGAGTATCTGATGTTCTCGTGTTTCACTTGTGTCTCATATATTTAACCTGGAGTATTCATCTCTAACCCCTCTTCTCGTTCTCTTTTATATATCAACAGACTATGTTTCCAACTTTGTATCCAGTAAGTGCCTTGTGCAGTTTTATCATACAACTTCTTCTTCTTCTTCACACGAGCTTTCTCTCTCAACAATATTTTCTCTCTAAATCACTACCAGACACTTTCTCCTACGCTTTACCCCACTCTCTATCCAACGCTTGAACCTACCTTCAGCCCGTAAGTGACCCTATATTACATATATGGTCATAACCTGTTGTTTGATATGTATCCTCGCCCACCTTACTAACTTACATTTCCACACATACCTTAAATCTTGCAGATCGGATGATCCAACCCATCAACCTACCTATAAGGAAGAGGGAGCTTTGCCCATCCTAGATTATACAAGACGACCCACCCGCAAGCCTACGCGCAAGCCCACACACAGGCCTACACACAAACCAGTCATATACACTACTATCTTTTCTAAATCTGCGAAAGGAAAGAGTGGCAAGTCGGGCAGTGGAAAGTCAGGTAAATCGGGTAGCAAGAGCTCCAAAAGTAAGGGTAAGTTCAGATATAATATGCCGATGTTCATCCCATCTTATATCTTTTGTCTCACTCTCATCTATACTCTCCAATACTTATTAGGTGGCAAGTCCTATCACATGTTTGCCAAGAGCTCGAAGAGCTACATGTTTTCGAAGTCAAGTAAAAAGTCGGGGTATCACAGAGAGGGTACAAGAGCCTATCTCAACTCAGCAACGATTGGGATTAGGGATGAACACTCGTCAGGATCCTCAAGCATGTCCTACTGCTACTGGAGTGCAATTGTAGTAGCTGCCGCCGGAATCATTTCTCTTGTATAGAGTGTCTTTTTTTTGAGAATGATGACGAATAGAGCCACCCCATTTTCATTTGCGGGTGTTTTGTAACAGAAGAGTATAATTGAACATTGGGTTCACCGATAATTGTCAATCTAAGACCTAACGGCTCTTGGGCTTGCATGAATGAAGTTGACCCTCACTGTTCCTTGCAGTTGATGACAAGTACTGTGTCCTGCATTGTATGTTGTAATAGATTAACAAATAAAGCTGTCTTGCCAATGATTTTTTCCCTCTTTATATAAATGTATTGCTTCTTGACCATTGAGTTGTTGCTTGGGCAGTTCCGCGTTGTTAAATGAATGTTATGATCACTACCATGATACTACCTCCCACTATTAATATTGGTTTGGTAAATCACCCTAATATATTGCACATTCTTGCAACCAACATACAACCAATACTCATATAGGTCTTGTCTAGCTATTGCACAACATTTGGTATAATATAATTCATCTCTTATTATTATTTTGTCTTATCACTACTTATCGGCGGTATATTCTTCTGTGTATTACCTCCTTTTGCAGCTATCTCTTCAGCACGTTTCTCTGCCCAGTAATGTTGTAATGGTTCTTCAAATATATACTTCCCTGCGGATTACAACATAGTTTTGGTGAGCGGTGAGAGGAAATTTAAAGAAGTACATACATAAGATGTGGATATGTATTGACTTATCATACATATGTGACAAACTCACCTGATAAAATACCCAATACACAGCCAACTATTATATTACCCCCGGTCATTCCAGTTTGTCTAAATTGTCCACCCCTTTATCACAAAGGATTAGTTATCAAATCAAAAATTATGTCGTGAGGTGAGATTGCAAAGATGATATTTATAAAAGTTCAAACAGTATTATACTAACTTCAATCCGATCATTCTTTGCAACCTATCCAACATGATTGTAGTGTTGTGTGTATAGATTATTAACTCTATGTTTCTCAAGTATTGCGTATTAACATCACCAAGATAGAATAGAGGGTAGAATAAAAATGGAATTTTCTTTTAGTGAAAACTGGTGTTTGATATTGTTGTTGTTTCAATACTAAAATACTATAAAAGTAAGATGCCTCCACCACCGCCGCCGCCAAGGGCAAGTATTGGTAATTCATCCTCTTCTTCTGGAGGTGGATATTACAGCTCAAATGCAGGTCAATCGTCCTCAACAGCTACACGAAATAGATTAGGGCTGAATAAAAATAGCAGAACAAGTACAACTGCCAACAATAATAATCAAGGAAGTGGTATGTCATCAGACGATTGGTTTGCTTCTAATAATAATAATACTGCACCGGTCCCTCCGGCACCTAGTTCGGGGTCTGGATTTTACTCATCAAATACAGCAGCACCTTCAAATGATATGTACAGTAATAATAATTATGGAGCAAATATTTCATATGGTAATAATAATAACAATACAATATCATCTGGTGGATCAAGTAGTACGGGATATTATGGAGGTACTTCAACCACAACTGCAAGCAGTGGATATGGTCAAACTCATAATACTGCAATGAGCGGTGCAATCGGCAGCTCTAATATACCACCACCATCTGCTTTTGGATCTAAATCTTCAGGATCATTTGAAACAATGAATAATAGAAATGGTAGTACAGGCACTTCTAATAGTTATGAAATGAGTGGTCAAATGGGAGGACCGATTGGTGGTGGGTCTTCACAACAACAAATGCCAACACAACCAAATGTCTTTGATCCAAATGCAGCTGCGGCTGCAGCTAAAAAGGATAACAATATACCAGCACCACAATATGAAGAAGATTACGAGAATGAACCACCCTTATTAGAAGAATTAGGTGTAAACTTTCCACATATATATTCCAAGTCACGTGCGGTACTTTTTCCCTTTGGTAAACATGCTAAATCATTAGAAAGTGGATTAATAGAAAATGATGCAGATTTAGCAGGACCATTAGCATTTGCATTAGGATTAGGTGGTGAATTATTACTATCGGGTAAAATGCATTTTGGATATGTCTATGGATTTGGCATGTCAGGTTGTTTAGCCATGACATTATTATTAAATTTATTAAATCCAAATGGTGCAGTTAGTATGTGGACGGTGGTATCTATATTGGGATATGCATTACTACCTGTGAATTTATTGGCTGGTATGAATGTTTTGTTACGAGTGCATAAGTTGGGTGTTTGGGGAATGGTATTGGCTGTATTGACAATTGTTTGGTGTACAACTGCTAGTGCAAGATTATTCGAACGGGGATGTAATATGAGAGCACAGCGGTTTTTGGTTGCGTATCCTACTGCCTTGTTGTATTCGGCGTTTGTTATGATTACAATCTTTTGAGTGTGGAGAGAGAGAGAGAGAGGCGAATCATGAATGAGAGAAAAGAGGGGGAAGACGGAAGGATGCTTCTTATCTCTTGGATTAAAGGGAGACGGCACAGACTTGTGGCATATACCTATCCAGTCCATTCTCATAAATTATATGTATGTGAGTTAAATGAGCACGCAACTACTATTCAGCTGGACCAATATTGCTGGGCTCTGATCAGTTAACATTCAAGCGCAAAGTCGGCTCCAAGATACCGTCACATATGTAGGTACCATCACCAATCGAAACTCGAACACTACGTAGTATGTAGTGATCGGTCCTACTCAGGAGTGCTATGAGTGGTGTAGTTGTATGTACAATTATATCATATGCAAAATGCCATTGAGTGTAGACGAAGAATATCTTAGTTGGTTGCATAAGTTGCTTGTGACTCATTTTGCAATCATATCTCACCTAAGTTGGTATCCTGTACCCCAAAGCACTTTGCATCTCAGGTTATGAGCTCTAAAAAATGCAAATGAAAATGAATTTTCAAGGTAAAATAGTATCCTCTCACACAAAAAAGGCATCAACCATGATAATAGGCCACCCTAGGTCGGCCGATGCTCATTCAATATAAATATTTATTCTAGTTTGACACGTGATATCTCTTAATAACTAGTAGTAGATATGCCAATCCACCGGCAAACTAGAATAAATATTTATAGTTAACTAGTTATAGCCCATTAGGTAGACCAGCCACCCATCATCACCATACTAATACTCCGATTGCAACACATATAGACCATCAGAATACACGTCCGGCCACGTCGAGTCCTTTATTATGACCATATAAAGAATGTAGGGTGGTCATATCATGATGCCGGGCGATATCGTTCGACGCCGCGACCCTCAACCACATCAATTAACGATGTTGTACCATGTTAGCGTCCTTTCGAGGGCTATAAACGGTCTCTAACCATGCTACCGGCGTATCGATATACGCCTATGGGTGCCTACTAAACATCCATACGGCAGGCACTCGCATCGGTGTACTCCGGCGGCTCCTATTCCGTCGACGGCATCACATCATGGTAATTGCTTATTGCAATAACTTAATAGGGAGTCCAGAGAAAAATAGTCATCGCTGAAAATAGCATTTTTATACCATGGCATACCTATTTTAGCGATAATCCATGCAGAGTGCTTTTTCAAACTTAAAGGTGATCTACACAGCCAGGAGGACTAAGAAGATACCTCTACCTTGGGTGTTTTGACCCGAGGGGGTGAAAACTCAACGCATATCAGACTCAACGCATATCGCTAAAAAGTTCCTAGGTTCCGTTAGGTTCCTAGCTTCCTAGCTTTTTTAGCGATGGGTTCCTAGGTTCCTAGGTTCTTGTTCCTAGCTACATAGGAACCCTAGGAACCTCAACCTAGGAACCCATGTCGAGAGATTTTATGTGAACTTGCATGGCAACTATTAAGATGGCGACGGCCGCCACTAAAAGCCATGTTGCTGTATATTATACCCTCTCAAGTGCTTGTCGATAGTATTTCAATCATCGGCCTGAACAAAATTGAGCGTAGGCTTCAAATTATCTTGGCCATCAAAATTGCACATCATGTGTTCATTTGATAGCGTTGAGTGTTTTATATGCAGACCTAGCCATGCCGACGATTATTAATGAGTATAGTAAATGCAATACAATCATCATACACTGTTACGGCGTATATATAGTAGCTAGGTTATTCTTGTTGCCATAAGGCCTTTCGATTTGCAATTTTTAGAGTTATTAATTTTCTTCTATGCTATTGCAATTGCAATCGCCCTCAATGCAATACACCGAGCATGTATCGACGGAGATTATCCGTAGAGTACGATGATGCCACAACTCCTAGCATATGCATTCTTACTACCGAGGATACAAAGGGAGATAAGCCAACCATGACACAGCCCATAGTAAAAATTTCAATAGGCGATATCTTCATGACAAATCAATATTAGAGGGGGAAACAACTTGCTGCAATAATCTACATGTTCTTATAGATTAGCGTGGTATATTGTTTTAACTCTCATAATGATTCGTCATATAGATATGCTGCCGCCATGCTATATACTGATGGTTCCTATGTTCCTAGCCCTACGATAGTGGAACCCTAGGAACCCTAGGAACCCAAACCTAGGAACCTAGGAACGTTGAGTGTGATATGCGTTAAGTTTTCACCCCCTTGGGTCAATCAAAACACCCAAGGTAGTGGTATCTTCTTAGTCCTCCAGAGCTCGCTCGTAGATATAGATACTATAAGTAGGTACTACACAGAATATCAACTCATTATCCAATTGCAACACATGATGTGTTCTATTACTATTACAAAACGGAGGAAACAACCACCGAGTAGTATCACAATATCAATATTTATAGCAATAGTTTGTTGGATATCGACTGCAGTTGATGCTTTTGGTAGTTTTAGTGAATCAACATTACACCGTCTTGCAATGGCATCATCTCTCTCCTATTTATCCGTAGAGAAAATAAAACAATCACCATATTACAATGAATGTAAATTAGAACCAATAACACAGGTCGTAGATCCTACATCAGAGTCTGGTACTACTATTTTTAGAGTTATAGACAATAACAACAACGATAATAATAGAGAACATCAACAACTAGTAGTAGCATGTCGAGGATCGGCTAATCCTAAGAACTTCGGCACAAATTTAAAGTTCAACTTGGTACCTGCAACTCGATTATCTCAGAATCATTTACCCGACAATGCATTAGTTCATGAAGGATTTCAATCAGCTGCATTAGGACTGTGGAAGGAACTTGCACAACCGTTAATGAAAGAAATGGAGAAAACTTCTTCTTCATCTGTGGTATTTACAGGGCATTCATTGGGTGGCGCTACTTCATTACTGACAGCTGTACATTACCAAGCTTCTAGTGGGAATAGAGGTCCATTACCGGATGTTATAACATTCGGAGGACCAAAACTATGCAATTCTGAATTGGCAAGACATATACGAAACGAATCACTATCACAATGTAATATATTGCATCTTGTACACTCATCCGATCCTGTATTAGCCAACAATCAAAAACTATGGAATGATCTAGGCTTTGAAAATGTAGGGATTGAATTACAGTGCGATCCAAACAAACCTATAGTATATTATCAAGAAGATGATATACCAAAAAAAGGGATTGCATGGAATATTGTTGATCATTGCAAATACATGGTAAGTATATACTTATGTGTGTATTTACTAGTATGGTTGTTTACTGCTGTTGTGTTTGCAAAGTATCTAACATTGCTTATAATGCCAGGGCATATTCGTTGGTCCAAGGTTGTAATACAAAGTATGGGTTTGTTTTGATCTGAGTGATCTTTGCAATGACATATAAACACATATCAGACTAGCTGCATGACATACGATGACGGCCGAGTTGACGGCTGGTTATATAATCATTATATGGTTAGTTGAGATGACGACTGAGATGACGGCTGGCTATATTATGAATATTCAGTTGGCAATCAGGTTTGGCATACCTACCATGAACAAAGTTGAATAGATAGAATAGCACTATATAATAGGGTTGACTGCTATTAGAACCAAGAACTTCAATTGACTCTGATAATACTTATTCTCTCTGCTTAGAAAAGGCACTACTTCTACCTCGTAGTAGTAGGATATAGGTAGAGTATCCTAGATATTCCTCGTCATCAATCGCAAGCCAGAACTCATGAGTGCAAGTAGATACGTTGCTAATGTTTGAACTCTACAACTATACTGCTGCCGAATAGAGGAAGGCATGTATGGCTGGGGGGGCAACAATACAACACGCACGCACATGACACATAATAGTATCCTTGACCATCCAAAATCTAAGACAGGTGTCGCGACTTAATGAATTTTGAATTACAATAGTGCATATGAAATCAAAGTTTCCTTTGATAGAAAACTATACACCTCATGAAACCTACTATTTGTAATCAAATAGCATTCCATCGTGTAATAGCATACCCCTAATGACGTAAAGAGTTAGTGACATCAGTTAAACAATACAAGCCTATCGTACATCATTCATCATACATCACTATTACCTCATAAATCGTCTACTCGATCATCAACACGTACCTCAGACCTCAATACTAAGAACAACCATGAAATTGTTATTTATTTCCTCCGTATTGGCCATTGCGACCTCCGCCGCCGCCGCTGACGTAAGTTTATTCTTTTCTATCCTTTATTGCAATGATTGCAAATTATCATCATCGATTGCAATAGATTCACCTTCTCTCTAACAAATTCATCACTATACCTTCATTCAACCATGTGTCGTATTTTAACAGGTGAAGTTCCTACGTACGGGTTTGGCCGACAAATGTGATTGGGAATCTGGATCTTCTACAAAAGCCGCCGATACGTGTGGAGGGGAACTTGACTCTTGTACTGGTAGCGGCCAGGGTAGTTGTTGCACTGGAAAAGTTTGTAATTACATTAATTCTCAGCATGCCGAAGCTCGTGGGGTTCCTGAGGCAGGACACTATTGCGAGGACCCCAATGCCAATGTGGCTGCTGCCTTCGAGAAAGAGCTCAAGTTGGTAGAAGAAGAAGACAAGAAATGTATCCCCGATGGGGAAGGTGGTCCCAGTGGTAAATGTGGATGTCTAACGGAAACCGGTGGCAACTCAAAGGGAACAGCTTGTTGTGTGAGCGGTTCATATTGCAGTTACGTGAGTGCTGCCAATAGTAAAAGTGGTGTGGGAGGATTCTATTGCTCTACGCTTGAGGAAGAAGATGTTGCTGTAGAGATCAATAAATCGTCAGGGAGATGAATGCAAGTAAAATTGAGAGAATGAGCTATGGAGGAAGAGGAAGACTAGAGAAAAGGGAATGACTAATGGCAAAACCACAAGACAAGGCAGGGTACGTAAAGTTAACCACGATAGAGGGAAGTAGTGAATTAAATATAGAAATAAAGTATCAATAGGTCAAAATATCGGGATCAAAATACACTAAGGTATGAGTCATTACAAAGTCATATCGTTAATTTACATATCTCATGTGTGTTTACAACCTCCATCCCTCTAACTATACATTCTTATATTGTTCTCCATACTCTCTATACATTTTTACTCACTTACATCCGTACGACAAATATGGGAAATATTATCATCATCATACACCTCAATAGTACTGCATCGTACCTCCTCATCATTGTCTGTTGAATAGCTTTTGTTCAATTCTACATCATATACATCATTCAAGCCTTTCATCCTCTCCTTCTTCTTCTTGGTACGATGAATTGAGTGTGAATACACTCTCTCCTCTTTCTTCTTTGGTGAAGATGAACTAGGTCGTGTACTATTCCTCACTTGTTTGGTATCACTTGACTTGGAGGACGATTTGCTATTCTTCTCACTGTACGAGTATCCCTCACTACCTCCACAACTGCCATTGTCACGCCGATGACTACTACTTCCATCCTTCTTGTCTACACTATTATCCAATTCTTCAACTGATTCAACATCCTCAGGCCAAGCCTTGACCAACGCCTCCAATGCACCAAGTGCAAGGTCAATATCCTCAACATCATACACACTTACATTCTTCTCATTGATTAGATACCGCAATATACCAACATGCTGAGTCTTCATTGCAATATCAATTACACTCCGTCCCTTACTTGTCTTCAATGTTGGTACATTATCCTTCCCATCTTTAGTGAACTTGTTTCCACTAGCACTTGATATAAGTTTCGATGCTAGGATGCTACCAACACCTTCAACTACTCCACCTTCAACACTCATACCGCCAACGTTCTTATTCCCTGGCAATGAAGCAAATAATGGACAATAATGTACATCTACGAGCCATCGAACTGACTGTTCAGATTTACCTTCAACTGCTGCATGTATAGGATACACTACCTCACTACTACTACTTCCCTTCTTCTTGTTACTCGGCATGAATGGTACACGTAAATTAATATTACCAGTCATATATAACTCTACAGCACTACCATACCGTCCATTCACTAAGGCATGTTTAAACCTCTTTGATATTGTAATACAGCTATTACAAACTGTAACATCCTTTTCATTCTTAATGTTATAGGTGGATGGTATATACTTCTTACTTGTGGATGTACAACAATTGTAGGATGAACAAATTACTATTCCACAATTTCGACAATGTTTGGGCCTTTTAAAGAATGTAAACTTCGTCGGACATAACATGCATGTATCTTTTTGATTGAATGGTATCATTTGTGGTGGTGCATTGGCATATGCTGAGGTACGTGCTTCTTTCTCTGTTTGAAATGAGTATGATTGTAGTATTGTTGACTTTCCACTTTCCTTCTCTGTTTCATCACAGCTGCTATTGTTTATTTCAACAATCCATTGATCCAAGCTAGTACTATAATAGATTGTTGGTGGTATTAGTTGTCGTGAATATACCTTGGTATTACCAATCATGAATATCTTTTGTTTGGGTTTTGGTTTATTGTTGCCACTACTGTTGCTAGATTTGTGAGGAGGAGGAGGTGTAGAAGAGCCGCTCTTTTGAATCTGTTTCTCATGTAAAGTAACACGTCCTTTAGTTAATATTGGTATATCAGTATCTCTACCCCTATCCCTCGACATTCGTCGCGACGACGATGACGACGTGGTGGCGTTGGTTTCACCATTGGTATTAACTTTCATCAAAGACTTTTTCTTTTCAGGGGTACGACTGATAGACCTACGTCGTCGTCTTGACAAACCACTGCCATTGAAGTATTCACTAACATATGCAGCCTCAACATCTGGATGTGATCGTTGACTACGTGGAGGAGTGGTAGTTGTTATTACCAATGGTGGATCCACTACTCGATTATTGTTGTCAACATCGATTACCATCTCATCTCGTTTGGTAGATTGCACAGCTGCATGTCGATTGTTATTATTAGTATCGTCTCTACCCTCCTCCTCATCTTCTTCGGGTAGCGTATAAACAATTTCGGATGGTGAGAATGGATCCAAGGGGAATAGTTTATCATCGGCTGACGGTGGTGGTGGTACCAATTGCAATTCTCTTAGACTACGAAGTGAGGCTTCTGACTTGCGCATGGTTGAGTTATTGCTGTTAAAGTTATATATTATTTATGCGCTCACTACTGTGTTTGTTGTTTTCGGCGATTTATGAGGTATTGTATGCGTCGGAGAGGAAACATTGTTGAGCTGTGCTGTGGTAGATGTACTACGTGTAGCATTGTGTTATTGTGAGTGGAGGAGGGAGGGCTTACATGTCATTTATTTGCCGCCGAGCGAGAGGTCAAAAACATGCATCCTCTCTTTCCATGAGTGTAAGTACGAGAAAGTTATGTGAAAGTTCATGCCACTAAAAAATGCACATCAATCATCAACTCGACTGTTCTCAAGCAACCTACTAACCCCTGATAAAGCATATCATAAGCCCTATAACCTCTATAACGGCGACAACTTATGATGATGAATGATACACCAACAAACTACGAGACAATCTCAAACTATTGTCTTGGCAAAGCATCATCATTCGATAACAATGATAAGCATTGCAATAAGTCATCATTGCAAGCATTACAAGTTATAAATAAAAGTAATAGCTTCTCTTCATCATCATCCTCGGTAACGACGGTACCAAACAAACGAAAGATATTTGATAACAAGTATGTATCATCGTCTAGCTTTGATAAGGAGAATGCCGGTCCAAATAACAAGGTTGCTACAAACAACTCGAAGAAGAAGAAGATCTTCTCCGGACTCGGAGGTGATGGCAAACCTCCAATGAAGGATAATAATACTACAATCAGTAAGCCACTATCCAAAGATAAAGAAGAACAAATCGCTACACTACAAACTCAGTTAAAACAAGCATCAACAGCACTAACAAAAGTCCAAACAATATCAATATCAAAAGATAAAGAATTAAATGAATTATCATTCAAATTAGATCGTCAAATTGATGAAACTAATCTCTACAAAGTTATGGCGGATCAGACTGGACTATTCGAATTGTTGAATAATCAAGATACATTGATTGAGAATTTAATGAGGTTAATTGGGGAGAAGGATCAGGTAAGTTTAAATGTTCGTGTGTGTGAATTCTTGGGTATCTTTCGTATACTACTGGGCTTTATATCACTGTATAATCTATACCTCACCCCTGTCCATATCAATATACCATGTACAAGGCCCTTGATGATGCCATTCAGTACAACAGCCAAAACAACAAAGCAAACCAAAAGCTACTACTCCACGCAGAATCCAAGCATGCCGACGAGTTACAAATCGTTACAAATGAAAATAATGAACAAATGGATACATTACACACTATACTATCATTACAACTACGAGAAAAGTATGTGTTTGAAAAACAAATTATGTTGATTACAGAACAATTGGAAGAGGGTAGTGAAGAGGCTAAGCAGTTTGTTTATGAAGTAAAGTTCATGTTGGTATTAATGTCAATGTTGAGTGTATTGGTATCACAGAGGATGGAATACTTTGTATATGTATCACCTTTATACTTTCTATTCATATTCTTTACATTGGAATGAACAACTGGTGTTCAATTGTAGGTATATCTGTCCTTAAGATGATGTATGCCTACACCCGAGCTGTTTGAGATTAGAGAAGCATGAGAATGAGAAGAAATATGCTACTTTCATGTTTTGTAGATGTGCTATTAGAATGTAAAACTATTATATATGTTATCTGCTACTATCTTCTTTGTTAATCTTCTTCCCAATTACATCGTAGGAGCAATCTAGCTAGTAGGTGGCTTGTTATGATTTAGTGAAAGATACCGGACGACACTGAAGGATACCCTTATCATTTAAACCACTGATAGATCCCCCAGTGCCTCTGAAAAGGTGTTACGCCTTCCAATCACATCTATTTATATTGTTCACTCTAGGTAAGCTGAGGGTAAGTTGCATGTTGGTGTTTGTGAGAGTTTGGATAGGATAGGAAGGAGGCTAAACTACAAGGATACCTCGATGTCGTGTCCAAGAACAAAACGACTATTCTCAAGTCAAACATGGTGACTCCGTCTAATGTGCCCCTTCGGACGATTAACTCCGATATTATTCAAAGGAATGATACAGAAAGTGACTGTAACTCCTCGGTCTAGCTACTGTTACTCCTCGGTACTAAGTAAACTCTAAAGCAGCCTTCAGTATCAAGCACAATATAAAAATCTACTCGTAATCATAAAATTACATTATTTTTATCTTTCACACTAAGTCAACTACAACGATGAATCTCAAACTATCTCTAGCGGTTATTATTACTCAGTTTGGATCATCTCATGCTGGATATTGCAATTGGTACGTCATAATGTTTCCTAGTATGTATCTCCGAGTTGCAACCTAAACACACTCATCTTCTCATTTTTTCTAATACTAATAACATCTATCTACTTCCCCTCTTTTCACATCTTCTTACACATATTAGGGGTAATGATGGTACAGGTGCCAGTTCAACATGCAACGGCATTAATCAGGGTGGTAGTTGGTGTAATGTCGGCCAAGCTAACTGCGAGGAAGGATGTCAAGGTAGATGGTGCACCAATGATGGCAATCCTACATCACCCACTCCACCTCCAGTTCCACCATTAAATCCGCCAACTGTTGGCAGCAACAGTGGTATAGCCACTACTACTCGTTATTGGGATTGTTCCGGTGGTGCATGTGGATGTGCTTACGTGCCTTCTGGTAGAGGTGAAGGCGAGCCGGTGTAAGTAGAACATTTAGTGCATATGATTATGCACATATGAATGAACATCTCATGTATCTCTTTCAATCATCTCTTATCAGACACTGTCACTCAAATGCAATGTTTGAGGCACCGAGTGGCAATTCATACGGAGCCAAGTTCTATGGCACTGCTGCTATTAGTGAAGCACTTGGTGGCGGCTACTGGATGTCTGAAGGTTGTGGAAAGTGCTGGAAGGTCACCGGTACTTCAAATGCTGGGTCAATTGCTCCTGGAGTACAAACTACTCTTGTACTCAAAGGCACGAACTTCTGTCCTCCTGGCAATGCGCCTTGCGAGAATGGGAAAGCACATTTTGATATCGCAGCCCCCGGATTTGATGTGACTGCATTTTCACTTTCCAATACTTGCAATACAAGAGAACCCGACGAGGCTGAAGGATTTGAAGCATGCGGTAACTGGATGATTGGAAGTCAGGACCCCGAGATCAACTGTGATTGTAGTCTTTTTAATGATCAGACTCTTCGTAAAGGTTGTGAGAACTTTTACTCCCTATATTGGGATAACCCAACAGGAAAGTCCGCGTTTGTATTGTTTTATCATGTACATATGTGTGTTCAATGTGAAATCTTGGTGATTTGGCTACTTCATTTGTCCCTCCATTGCATTCATTTGCTTGCCCTTGCAACCCACATGTACTAACATGCTATCTTTACCTCTCCTCGTCTTCATAAACTGTGCAACGCGCATCTTCCAGTATCATATGAGGAAGTACCTTGTCCTCAAGAACTCAGCTCATTACATTGTGCTCATCCTTATGCCTTTGAAGATGTAGACGGCATCCCCGAGACTTGTGCCAATAACGATTACCTAACAGAGCCCAGTCCTATCACGGCAAATCCCACTGAAGAGCCTACACCCGAGGTAAGTTTGTATTGGGTTAGAGTATCTTTACCACTTCCCTTTCATATACTAATCTCATTTTAATGTATAGCCAACTCCTCCACCAATTGAGCCTGAAACAACTACTAGTAGTACTAGCACTACCACAACAAGCACTGAAGATGTTACAACAACGACTGTGAGCAGCTCAACATGTACAGGCTGTTCATGGGATAATGGATTAAACTGTCCTGATGCGTGGTGTAATTTAAACCAGGAAAACTGTAATGTATGCACTGGTACCTTCTTTGGAAGTGATGGTTCATCTCCATCAAACCCTAAGCCAGCTCTCAGGCCCGTAGCTACTCCACCTCCACCAAGTGATGCTTCCAAGTGTGGCTGCTCTTCGTGTACTGCTTCTATTCTGTCGAAAGATGCTTCAGGATACAGTGTCATCAGTCGAATCGATTGGGTTGTGGCGAATATGGCAAAGACTGAAATCGAAGCTTGTAATCTTGGTGAGTAAAGCATCTTCTTCTCTTTATCTTGTTGTCTATCTTACCGACTGTCAACTAAACTTGTTCCTCTCTTGTTTATGCTCATCTCAGTATGTGGTGATGAGTTCCCGACCATCTGTGGTGAATGCGATCCTAGTAGCTGCAATAACGATGAAGGTCCATCTCCAACTCCACCCTCTCCGACACCTCCGACACCCTCAACTGGAGGTGAAATTCTGCCAGGATTTACCACGACGTGGACTTCTGATCCAAATACCATACAATCAGGGGCTTGCGAATATGCTACGCCATCGGCAACCGCTCAAGGCAATTCATGGCTGTCTCCTTTTGTAACTTCAGGCAACTACTGTGGTGTGACGCTTGATCTCTTTGAGGGCGGAGCAGCATGTGGAAGATGTTATCTTGTCAAATATGACGGTTCTCCGGCAACTGACTCTGGTCAACCCGGGGAACAAATTGTGCAAATAGTGGAAACCGGTACGGCAGGCAGTTATACCAATCTCTTTGATTGCTTCATCGATGCTAAAGAGCGCATCACAGGATCCGACACTGGTATCTTTCCTATCACTTACACTCAAGTCGATTGCCCTAATCCTGCTTCTCCAGCTGCAGTTGTACTCGACGGTAACAATGCCTGGTATGTAAAGGTTCTACTCGCGGGTGGTCCTTCTGGAATTGAATCTGCAACTCTTCGTATTGGTGAATCGACATTTCCACTATCAAGAGTTGCAGGTGCTACATTTTCTGCGAGCACCAACAACGCTCAGGGTCCAGCTAGTTTTGATGTGACGTATGACAATGGTGATACAGCAACAATTGACGGTTGTTTTGGGGGAGCTTGGCCCGTAGATACTAGTTCTGTTTGTGATTAAGTGTTAGATATAAGCATTTGTAAAGATTTGTTGAGTTGATGAAGACATGAACTTACTCTATGACTAGATGTGAGGTATCCTATAGGACATCCCATCACCCTCCTTTACTTCTCTCACCTACTACCATCCACTAGTTTAACGAGCAGGGTCCCAAGTCTTCCCATGCTTCACTCCACAGCGGAGTACTACTCGACTGAGGCTGATACATTGCCTTGGAACAATAGAATGAATACAGTGATCCTCTACATTGATACATTATTGAATTAACCTCGACTTGACTTCCTGCCGTATATGTTGAGGCGATTGATGGTTCATATCTATCGGGACAAGCTTGTATTGGTTGTTGTGTGGGCTTGCGAGATGGTCGTTGTGAAGGTTTGTTCGAGGGTTGATTTGTGGGCTTGGCAGTTGGTTGAACCTATGTAATATAGAGAAAATAAGATATTAGTAACTACATCCAACTCTATAACAACAAAGAACAAGATCCAAGAGTGTCTTAACTTACCGTGGGCTTCAATGTAGGCTTTATAGTGGGTAGAGCCTACGGATTACAATTTAGATGAGAAGAGAGAAATGATATATCAACCAAAATGGTTAGTGTCGAGCACAATAGTTCTAGCATTTGTTTAAGATCCACACAATATACTCACCGTAGGCTGTCTAGAAAGCTTTCTACTTGGTTTTCTTGAAGGCTGTCTCGTCGGAAGTCTCGTGGGCAGTCTTGAAGGCTGCCTCGAAGGCATTGGAGTGTTCCGGTATGGTCGATATGGACTACTCGCTTCAGTAGTATCATCACATCCATGCCTATTACAACATCCTTCTCTACTATCAAACAAAAACACATGTGAATTGGTAGCAGATGCCATCCATGGTTCAAAGTTGGAATCATACAAACAATCCTTGATATCACTAGATAATAGATTTGGATACCAATATCGTTCTTCACACTCATGTACTTCACAACAAGCCATTTCAGATGTAAACAAGTAGTGACTTGATCGAAATTTCATCCAATCCGGATATTGACTTGAATAGATACATTCTTTCACATCAGTATATACCTCTGGGAACCAATACATACTCTTACATTCATGTTCTATACAACATTCCTGTTGTGATTCAAATAAAAACTTGGGTGCATTTACTTCTAGACTCATCCATTCTGGGAAGTCGGAGCCGTGTTTACATTCATTAGTACTTGATTCAATATCTAAATACCAATATTCTTGCTTGATACAATCATGTTTGATACAGCATTCTTCTTCCGAAGTGAATAAAAAGTTGGGAGCATTCACTTCTAAAGCCATCCAATCTTGATATGATGAATCATGTATACATTCTCGTTCTTCATTTGTTACTAATAAATTTGGATACCAATACTCACTACTAACCTTCTTAACTGGACAATCATGTTGAATACAACACTCTTCTTGTGTATTGAATATGAAATTAGGTCGATTGGTACTTAGTGTCATCCAATCTGCATAGTCTGAATTGTATATACATTCCCTATCATTCGATGTAACATTTGGATACCAATACTCTCTCTTCCCCTCTTCTTCTGCATCTTCAGCTACCTTTTTGACAATGCAATTATGATACTCACAACAATCTTCTTCAGTATCAAATAGAAAGTTATTCCTATTGGAATTCAATATCATAAATTCTGGATAATCATTACCATATATACATTGTTTGATATTTGATTCTACATTTGGGTACCATCTTTGACCTATTGGTGATCTTGTCATAACTTGTATTGTAGGGGAAATAGAAGGGATGTTTGTGGGTTGTGACGATGGGTGCTTGGTAGGCGGAGATGTGGGATGTAATGAAGGTCGTTTTGATGGCTATATTGTGACGAGAAACGAAATAAGAGTGTTGAGTCGACGAGTATCCTTTTTCAAAATATATTCATGAATAGTCATGAGTATGAATCAAATTGTACTCACCTCATCAGTCGGCATTCTACTTGGACTATCCGTAGTCGGACTACTACTAGGAGTAACAGTCGGCATTAAAGTTGGCGCATCAGTAACATAACAATAACTAATTGGTTCCCATGCTATATCATATAACATCTTTTCATTCGTAGTCAAGTTTATTACATCTTCATTATTCATATTGCAATATGTTTCATACAAATCATACGGCTCATCACTACCAGGATGAAGCGAACCAGCTCGACATTGATAGATGTAATTATTAACTGATATTAAATCACCTACATTGTATTTATTACGTTTGGCATATCGTGGATTGTATGATGGTGGACAATATTGTAAAGGTGTTGGATTGTAACTTGGTGACATAGTTGTGGGTGACTCTGTTGACGGGCTATGTGACGGTGATTCCGTCGGAGATGATATTGGACTTGATGATGGATGTGTTGTTGGTCTTAGTGATGGATGCTTCGAGTGTGTGAAAGATGAAGAAGTGTGAGATTCATGCTCTTCAAACATTTATAAACATTTTACATATGTCATTTTTTATACTCACCTTGGTCGGATTATCAGTCTCAACAGCGGGTAAACTGGGCAGTAAACCCTCATCTACACTTTCATCCACCTCTTCTACCTCAGCACTACCCTCTACCTTATCACTGTCATCAACTTCTTTCAAACAAGGACCAACAAATTTCCAAGCAACATTCCACTTTCCCCTCTCTTCTGTATTCCAATTTCTATTTACTATATGTATATTACAATACTTTACATAGTTCGATTGACATGTCAGTATATTGTAATGTACTTCTATACTTTCATTTGGTAAGTAATTTGTACGGGTAGAGTTGTACGGTGCTGGACATGCTGGTATCGTAGGCTTAGGTGTAATTGGTTTAGGTGTTGGTGAAAGTGAAGTTGGTTGAGATGTTGGCTCATCTGTCAATTCATGTACCAAACATGAACCCATCTCAACCCAAGCTTCATTCCAATACCTATATTCAGTTTCATTCCAATTTCTATTGGGTGTAAAGATATTACAATATTTTTGATATTGACATTTATATATAGTTTGTTCTTGATCATTGGATGATGAGGATGAGGATGACATTAGTGAACCAGTTTGGTATGTTGTGAAATAATTGTAGGATGGTGGACATGTTGGTAGTATTATTGGAGACTACGTATAGTATATAGAGAGGCCGATGCAAGGTGTAGTGCATGTTAGATATTACAGTACTGCAAATTTACCACAGATAATCACAAACAAAAAAACATACCATCGTCGGTGGCAGCGACTCTGAGCCGGCAATACCGAACCAACTCTGTAACTGTGATATCATTGACGACATAGTTTTGATTACTGTTGCCTTCCCTTCTATTGTTTATATTATAATTAGCGTAAGCTTAGTTGTAGAGAGAGTAGAGTTGGTTGCAATGCTTTTTGTCATGATCTACTCGCAAAAAAGTTAGTCTCAAATTTTTGTCGTATAACAATCACAGCCTGGCTGTACCTATGCTTTCTTCATTGCCCATTGATTGCATTGCAATATAACACAACAAAACAAACCATGAAGACCGGCCTCATTACAGTCTGTATAATAGGAGTAATAACCTCCCAAGTAGTATCCGCCGCCACCGAGCAACAATCGTCATGGAGCGGAGATGGATGGAATCATCGTAATTTACGAAATCGTACCAAGAATCGTCAATACAATAACCAAGCAGAGCTTACACTTGCAATAACAAAGAAGAATCAAGAGAAGAAGCGTGGTATACAACCAAAGAGAGATGATGGTACCACTACTGCTAAACCTGAAAGACAAAAGAAACAACCAAAAAAAGAAGATACCTTCTGGGCAATTACAACACCCAAACGAACTAAACCAACACAACCAATTAAACCACCATGTCCAACTAAGTATGATACCTCAACAATATATGTAGCGGGTGATACAGTGGAAGTTACAAAAGAAATATATGTTTGTCAGGACCCTCCGTATGAGGAGTATTGCAATGTAATTAATCAAGATGTTAATTGGACTGAAGAGGAAGAAAAGTTATGGAAAGATGCTTGGTTGGGTATTGGCAAGTGTGAGGAGATTAAGGCTCTTAAGGAGGAACTAGTACTAGAAGAAGAAGATGATGAAACACTAGTAGCTGAAACAGAAGAGGAAGAGTCACCACCAGCATGTCCCCCACCATACAATTGGTCAAAAACAACCTATCAATCAGGAGAATTAATGGAAATGAAATCAAACATCTTTGTTTGTCGTAATGGATATGAAATATATTGTAATATATCACATTGGTCAAATAGTTTATTGAAAGAGGATTCAAAGGCGAAGAAATTGTGGCATGAGGCTTGGGAACATTTAGGTCCTTGCCAAGTTATTGTAGAAGTTGATGAATCAGAAGTGGAAGATGATGAACAAAATGAAGTGGAAGTAGTGGATGAAACAGAGACTTTGGAGGAGACGTTAGAGGAAGAGATTGATGAAGAGGAGAATGGATTGTAAAGGGGGATATGAGTTGATTAGTATGTGTAAATATAATGATAGTAGTGAGATTTTGTTGAGGATACTTTTATATGTTTGTCCGGGTATCTTCACGATTTTCATTGTTTGCAGAGCATCTAAGAAAACCAGGAAGAAGAATATAGTAAATGAGATGGTAGCAGACAATATCTAGAGTAATCTGCTCCAATGACGATCTACAAAGTACCTCCTCGTTCTCGACTCAACTTCATCGAAGATACCTAAAAGATACCGCATCTCTTTGCAATTTGCAATGGTGAGAAGACCATTGACTATTTGAAAGGCAGTGTCTATACATAGGCCGTCCATTGCTCTCCTTCTTAACCAAAAGCCATCTCATATATAGCTATTCGGTTGGAAGAAGATGGATGTCACGCTACGTATCATCCCACAAGTTGCATATCTCCAAATGACATCGATTTAATCACCATTCTTTCTCTCATTTTAACCACACGCCTAACATCAGAGCTCTTTTCGCATGAGCATATCTAATACCATCGTCAACAGAAGAATGATACATACTTATGAACGACCACTGTTCAAATATAATAACTCTCAGCGACCTCTGCAAATATAAATTCTCGCAGATCAAGTGGAGTGAACTAATCCACCACATTATTATTCAATGCTCCCCATCATCGATGAAATCCTATCATGGTACAATATATATCTCGATACACACCCTATAATAACAAAGGCAGTACTTACAGCTGTGATAGGTATTCTCGGTGATGCTATGGCACAATACCACGAGCATCGTCTCATTATAAAGAAGGAATCATCGTCGTTGTTGTCTAGTAGCGGTAGTGATGGATGCAAAGATGATAGTAGTACAGTAACAACATACGTTTTATTAGACAGTGAGGATACAGTTAGTAACGATTCGTTGAGTAATAGTGGTCGTAGCATTACAGCAACGAGGACTACTATTACAACTACTAGACCCGCCATCAACTTTCACTACGATATACAGCGAGGTCTGTCAAACATGATGAATAATCTGTGTATTACAACACCATTATATCATTTTGGTTATGATTTCTTAGATACGATTATACCAATATCGTCATCAAGTAGTATCAATGCTTTACTTCAGGTATCAATAGATTGTATTATATTCGATGCAACATTTGTATTTCTACTGTATATATCGTCTGGTACGATTGAGAATTATAAGAAAGCTCCGATTATTATTGAGCAAGTAGATGATGATAACGATAGAAGTCATGAGCGGCAGCATCAATTAGAAGTATTATCAACAGTCTCATTGAAAAATAAACTATTACCTGCAATACTAGCAAGTTGGAAGATGAGTATGGTAACAGCACCAATAGAGTACATTCTCTTTCGATACTTCCCATTACGACTTAGAGTATTGGGAATGAATTTGATAGACCTGCTTTGGGATGGCGTGATTAGTTTCGTCTTACATCATGAAGATATTGATAATGATCATGTAGAAGAAGGGGGAGAAGTCAGTATACTCCGGAAGAAGCTTGTATAGAGTGTCTCTGTCAAAGAGATATGTTGCAGTGTTACTCGGAATAAACAAGGTTTAGGATACCTTAAATTATACTGATTTTATTGATTGATATCGAATGTTTGTATCATCTCTTCTTCTACTCCGCATAGCTCTATATACGTATTCTTTGGCGGTTTCCTTTATAGTTTAGTTGTAAGAAGAAGATTGCCACTGGCGGAGAGGAGAATGACGACAACCGAAACTATGACATAGAATAAAAAGGATACTCTCTCTCTGCTCTCTTGAATGATGTCGATCATGATTGTGATTGATTTGGTTGCATCAAGCAGCAGATATCCTAAATAACATCTATTATCTAAACATTAATATCGGCGGGAGATACCATCAGCTTAAAGGGCACCATAATGAGCGAAGTGTATAGTAGTAATCAACAAAAATAATAAATAGACATATGATGTGTTCAATTGCAATACAGAAGTTGTGATGTTATTATAGGATCCAGAGACACATGTATCACTTCTCTACTTTTATTTTGGGTTATTCTTAAGACGGGCTACTGCATACATACACACATTACACATATCATTGGCGGCCTCATCTTCTATTCAAATACACATACACTTCATTACTATTATTAGGCCCTTGCCTTACTAGATTTTGCAGACGCCTTACTGGATTTGGATGATACCTTACTAGTCTTGCTAGAAGATGCTTTTCCAGACTTTCCAGATGATGCTTTACCAGAATTTCCAGATGAATTAGATCCACTTCCCGAGTACCTGTTTGAAACAATAGTGTTTGTCTCTTCAATTTGAACATCTTCATTTAAAGCAGAGGTAGTTAGGACCGTTTCATCATTACTTTCTCGGAGGGGAACATTACCAATGGTATCGAACTCTTGTTGCATTAAACCTACATTGCATGATGAACAGCAGGGACACACAACCTGTGGATCGACACCACCACAATCGGTTACAAGCACACCCAAGACGCCAGGTGGACTTGTATTATTACGAAGAGCACATACTTCCTCTGGCATTGTTCCAACGAGGTCATTTGCATTCAGGAATGCAATTCTCAGATTATTCAACTCTCCCATTTCTGAGGGGATTTCTCCACTCAACAAGTTATGATCAATCTGGAAAAAGGTAAGTAGAGATAGATCACCAATCCTTGGAGATATACCGCCAGTGATCTGGTTGTCATTCAAATCCAACTGTTGAAGTGAATTCAAGTCGAAGAGGGTATCAGGAAGTGTCCCAGTGAGTTGATTGAAATCCATATCAAGGATGAGAAGACGCTCTAGATCCCCATAGGAGTCTGGGATTGTTCCAGAGATGGTACCCTGTTCAAGGAGTAGAAATCTCATGGATGTCAATTCTGATAGTTCTGTAGGCAGTACACCTGAGAGACCATCATTCTCTGTTATTGTATTTACAAGAAGGGTAATAAAAGATGTGAGTAAAGAGACTTCCTCTTTTATACCGACAAGCACACATACACAACTCTTACCAAAGTCCAATTGATCGATGCACAGATTCAGATTAGGAGTATCTTCTCCCCAACAAGCCACACCGCCCCACTCACATTCATTTACCGGTCCTAACCACGCATCCGTACTAGTATCACCAACACGATCATTAGCAACACCAAATGGCGTGACGACACGATCACACTGTGCATTCGTGGCAGCGATACTAATAACACTATCTAAATTATTCGGTGCAGAGCATTGCTCCCAATCGCCACCTTCCGTTGCAAAGTAGAATACAGCCAATACATATCGTTGTATCATTGGATTAATTGATCCTCCTCGACTACAGCCAATGTTCTCTTGATTCGGACACATGATTGGTGTAATAGTATCCTCGTTAGTAATCCAATTCAATGCCTGAGACTGTGGCGATTCCGGGTCTGCAAATGTTGCTGGATCTGATACAGTTTCCATTAATGTTTGAATTTGTGCAGCGCGTTCATCAGGTGTTAAGTTACATGGGAAGGTCGGAGCACCAGACGGGCTAACTGTTGGCTCATCAGTTGTGGGTGACGGAGTGGGTTATAATCCAAGAGGCGTAGGGGCAGGAGTGCTGACCACGGGAGGAAGTTCAGTTGGATTAGGCGTCTCGATTGGCCCACCAGGCGTAGGGCTAGGCGTCTCGAATGGGCTAGGTGTGAATGGCTGTGGTGTAGGTGGGAGAGATTGTTGCAATGTACGTGTGAAGAATTCAATATCTTCCTTTCTAATATCAATATCTTTTTTGTTGCTCAGACGTCCATTGCGTGTTTGGAGAGTGGTATGTTTGCCACATGTCTGCCGAGCTGCAACTAGACAGATAACTCCAATGAGGTTGATAGTAGGACTCTTCATGTTGTTTTTCATGTATCAGTATTTGGAATGAGTATGAGTATATATTATGGAGGTGCAGCATTGATGTGCTTACTGCTTTGGTTGATCTGATTTGCTTTCACTCACATAAATGTAGATTGGCAAGGCTTACTCACATAAAATGTTTCTCTCCCAATAAGCAATCAGTTGCAAAGAGTGTATACTCACTCTATTTAGGCTTAATACTCACATTCATGGCAGTTTGAGTTGTTCACCCACTACCATGTGAGTAAGGGAGAGCAATCTTGGATCTTGGCGTTGGATCGCATAATGTAAGGAATTCAACAACAAACAACAGAGAAACTTTCTTTGATCCGTTGGGTTTATACTTACAAAGTGGGGGCGTTAAACTCTATCTCCCTCATGACTCATGCATCCATGCAACATGATATATGTGATTTTATGTTTACAATATAAAGAATATGCTCATTTCATCCTCAACTCTTGCCAGCAGGAGTCCATTTCTGATGTTACAGATAATATCGATCAATCAGTGCAGCATGTTAGTCTGTAAAGTAGCACAAACAATCTTCTTCTCTGAAATTGAAAGTGCCAACCCCACACATCTTCGAAAAAGTTAATCGGCGGCTGTTGGTGTTGTTGATGATCTGTGGAGTAGACAACACCCTGCATTCATCTCGTCCTATCTCTCCATTTCCCAATTCTTGCTCTACTTCTTTGTGACATTAACCACTGGTATCCTAATATTATAATGTAGCCACTAGCATAATGACCTAATATTAGCGTATGTAAATATGTAAATAACATCGTACCATCTACACAATCCCAGGATATTAGTAATATTATTAGTTCCGTCCAATCCTATCCTCTTCAATCATTCAAGATTCAAAAGGATACGGTTCGGTATCCTTCTTCGCCCTTGGCCATTGTATACACTACTTGCATGCTACTTCCCTCTTCGTCATATCGTTAATCAACCAGAAAGTTTTAATCTCTATGTAGGTCTACTATCGTCAAGAGCAATAACATGAAGTATATCATTCTCTCGTGCTTGTGAGTTTTCCAAAACGGAGGTGGTATCCTTGCATCTCTTTTTGACTGAGCTAACTGATATTAGTCTATGTATGATGTCCAACAATACATTATTATCACATGATTACAATGCCCTGTATTCATAATTCTCGTCCTATCGCCTCTTGTATACTTGAATGCAGATAATGATGCTTTATGACGGCCGTTTGACCGTGGATGAGCGTAAACGACAAAATTTGTTTTCCGTTTAGCAAGTCCTCCTCGATCCGTTCATTATCTCCATACTTGGGATGGCGGCACCATCTTCACGGCGCTAAACATGACTCTAGAGCTAATGTGCTGATACGTCGCCTATTGATAGATAACATATATAGATTAGTATAGCAGTAGATAATAAAGAATAAAAATATCTGGGGAAATATCTATTGCAAAAAAATGACAAGACGGAGGCTATCCTCCTACAGTAAACAAACAATGATACACCCCCTTCTTACACTAACCTTATTATCACTACTAATATCAATATCATTTGCAAATGAACAACAACAATTTGTATCAAATATAATATCAACATTTCAATCAATAGGGTGTAATCCATCTATGACAACATTACGTATGTCACGGAATTTTTATGATGGATCTACATCCAATTACTATTGTCCATCAATTAATAGTAATACTAGTGATGGTAGTGGTAGTGATGTACCGCAGTTTATTATCAACTCAAATGGTAATACAATAGTAACAAAGATACGAATCTATGCCTCATCATCATCGTTATCGATAGGTAGTGCCGCCAAAGGTGATTATGATCCAACATCCTTCACACTTGAAGGATTAAACCCAAATACTAACATATATCAACCAATCATATTATCTAAAGAATTCAATCAAGAATGGGTAGATAGATTACCACAGCGTAATGCACCCAATATACAAATAAACTCCTCGTATAATAGTGGTGATAGTAATTTGATATATACAGAAGTTAGTTTTGAGAATAGTGAAATGTATAGTTCCTATCGATTAATGTTTCCTAGTACACGTGCCTATCCAAATGATAGTGATAGTACGGCGGTATATGCAGTAGAGGTTGGGGGCGTTGAGATAGTTGGACAACTTGTACCCGAGAATGCTAACGGTGAACCAACACTGGTAAGATTTCTATTGCTTTTTTTTGTGCATATCATATGTACAAACTCCCTATACTAATCTTCATGTCCACTAATAAAACAGGAACCGACTGCATATCCATCTACATGGTATCCAACATATTCGCCATTTGTTCCTACGGCTTTCCCAACAACAGAGCTTTCATATAATCCAACGGATAGTCCTAGTAAACAGCCGACAAAGGTGAGTTATATATTGATTTGTTTTTCATAGACTTATGATACTTTCGGCAGAAGGGGGTGGATCTGACTTTGAATTCCTTTCTTCTATCTTATTCTCCAGCTACCAACAAAGTCTCCTTCAGATAGTCCGAGCAAACAACCATCAGAGCAGCCAACGAAGGTACCAACTCAAGTAAGTATCGTCTTAGTGTGTAATCAATTGAATTGTCGTGAGGTATCTTCAGTATCTAAACTCTTCTCTTCTTCATTCAACTCTCACAGCTACCCACAACGAAGCCAGGACCAACTATACCAACAACACCTATACCATCGAAAAAACCGACTGGATTTCCAACGAAATTTCCTACAAAGCAACCAACTGGTCAGCCATCAAAGGTTAGTACACTTTCCTATATGTTATGAGTTTTTCTCTAGTTTAGCTTGATATATCTCGACCATACTCTTATCATTCTATTTCCTTCTATTTCATCTCACCTCCCTTATTACCAGCCACCTACCATGCCTGTGCCAACAACACCTTCACCAAGCAAACGAGTCACATTGCAACCCTCGGGTAAACCTAGGTCTATACCAGCTCCCGATCCACCATCTCCTGGCCCTCCTTCTCCTACACCAGATAGCCGGAACAATCCAGGCTGGAATCCAAAACCTAGCTGGAATTCAGGACCAAGTTGGAACTCAAAGCCTAGCTGGAATTCAGGTCCGAGTTGGGGTGCCAAAGCGGGTAGTAAACCAAGTCCGTGGGGCGGTGGATCAAGTTGGGGTGGAGATAAACCATGGGGACAACCAGATGGAGGTAATTGGAAACCAGATGGATGGGGCAAGAATGTTACGCCTCGTCCATCTAGGTCACCGACGACTCAGCCAACTGGTCCTTCTCAGAGTCCGACGGTAAGTATATTCATGTGCTCTCCAAACATTTATCAGTAGATAGCTTTGAGTCTCACTTTAACCTCTCTTTGTTTCATATCTCGATCTATTCTCCTATAATCAACTACTCAGCGACGGCCAACTCGTCAACCGGTACCTCCAACACCTCCGCCCACGCCCCCACCAACTGATTCTCCGTAAGTAGTTATATGCATCATTGTTTGTATTATATTTTAATTGAGATGACTCTTTTCTAATTGAAACCTAATTTCAACTTATTCACAGATCACTAAGCCCTACATTATCGCCTACTTTGAGCCCAACATTGGTAAGTAGTGATTTGACATTGTGTGCCATGCCATCCATTCGAATGCAGACTAACCTTTAATCTATTGTCATCTGTCATTATCATTCAGAGCCCAACCCTTAGTCCTAGTTTGTCGCCCACATTGTCGCCAACGCTTCAACCAACACTTGTAAGTTTGGCTCAATATTTCATTATCAGTTTAGTTATATACCCCTGAATTGCACACTAATCTAATCTATTCCACTCATATTGCAAACATAAACAGTCTCCCACCCTCAGCCCAACATTAGCACCGACTTTATCGCCGACTTTACTTCCGGTAAGTGTTTCTGATATACATTTGACATCAATTACTCGAATGTGCATCTCAACCTCTTTATCTTCTTTACAATATCTTAACAGACGCTGCAACCGACGCTCTTACCAACACTAACTCCTACATTAGTAAGTTGTTTTGCTGCATTACTAAATGGCCTTCGTATATATCTCTTGATACTTCAACTAAACAATTTTATATCTTATATCTCCTAAATCACAGTTGCCTACCATGCTACCAACGACGGAGTTTCCAACAGAAGTGCCTACAAGTCTTGATCCTACTGTAAGATGATACTTGATACAACTTTATTCCTTTTTCAATTCATACAATACTCACTTCTTACATTTCATCCCATTTCTTCTTATAGCTAACTCCAACGAGCGAACCAAGTATGATACCAACGTCATTCCCCACATTAGAGCCATCAATCCAGCCTACCTTTCCACCTACTTTGTCCCCAACAATAACGGCTAATCCATCAGCAATTGGGGGTATACCAACAACGAGGCGACCTGTGGCAGATATTAGACCAGATAGTACTAGTACTAGTAAGGATTGGGATAAATGGGGACCTGGATGGTGGGGGTGGAAAGACGACGATGATTGGAGCAGACCTCAATGGAAACCAGAATGGACTAGTAGTCCTAAACATACAAAGTCTTCAAAGCATGCAAAATCTTGGGGCAAGAGTGGAAAGTCAGGACGGAAGCGTTCGTGGGCATCATGGTCAAGTGATAGTGGCGATGTACATGATTGGTCTATATCAAAGAGTAGTTCTTCATCAGTTGATGGATGGGGTATGAGCATTAGTAGTCAGGACTGGTCTTCTTCTTGGAATTCTACAGCATGGCCAGATCACTGGCAAAGGCCGGGGAAGAGTGGCAAATCTGGATTTGACAAATGGGGTTGGGGAAAGAGCGGTAAATCTGGCAGTGCTTGGACTCACAATCAGTGGAGTAGCTCTGGTAAATCAGGCAAGAGTGGTTCTGATTGGGAGACTAATTGGGAGACTAAATGGGAGACTACTTTCGGCTTTAAGCCAAAGGCAAACAAGGGAGCTTCAGAGGATTCTCCTGGTAAAGAATTGACATATGATGACGATACATTCCCAAGCTGGCATAACAGTGACGGCTGGTCAAGCTCCTCTTCTGGAAAGAGTGGTAAATCTGGAGGGAAATTTGGATGGCAAGGTGATGAATGGGTTGAAAGTGGATGGAATTCTAGATCATCAGCAAGCACGGATGAGTATGATGATGATGTAATCTCGGCTGATGATGACGGTGTGTCGTCACTCCCTGTATCACCGCCGTCTTCCCCGCCACCTCCCCCTGTACCAGTTGATAATGATACATCACAGCCAACATTAATGCCTACACCTCCTTTTGCAGATGACACGAACATGAACCTTTCTCCTTCGTCTCCGTGTATCATCTGTCCAAATGGCATAACAGTTGATGAAAATACACAACCGTTTATTGATGATGGAGATACAGCTTCATGTAAAGAATTAGTTGATGTAACAGCTGAGGTACTTAATGAGGGCGATGAAAGTTGTGAAGGGAGTAAGATGATGGAGGCATATTGTTGTCCTGATGCACAGGATCCCTATTGGATTTACACAAATAATGGTAATGAAATGACATGTGTATATTCATCAACAGAACCCGAGCCCGAGGATGTTGTTTCAACAGATTGGATACATGATACAAAAGAAGAATGCTGTGTATATGTATATGACCTGGGTGGGGATCCATCCACGGTTTCAGGCTGCTCAGAATTTGCACCATCAGCTCAGCGTACAAACCCCAATAATGCAAATGTGAACAAATTAGACAGATCAAGATCAACGACATCCAAGTCTGCAAAACCATCATACCACAACATTGATTCAATACTTCAAGATGATCCAATAACATCAGAAGCATCACGAAAAACATCCAAGTCATCAAAGAAGAAGAAATCTTCACCTATGCCGTCATCTGATCATCCTCATTATAAACAATCTAAATCAACAAAGTCATCAAGAAATAGAGATTATGATACACTATCACCAACATCATCAGATGAGCAACAACATGAGGGTACAAAGAGTGATGTGAAATATTCAGAAGGTTTAGCAGACGGTATGACATATTCAGGATATAAACAGAAGAGTCAAGGTGGTAGAAGTAGCGAGAAGCCACAGTCATCTTCAGCGGCCTCGTACTTTTCTACAGCTTGTGGATCTATAATACTGTTATCTTCTGTGTTGCTTGGATTTGGTATGATATAGTATTAGGAGGACTCCACATAATGTATAAGAAAATAAATGTTGTATAGTGATTATTAGACGTGCAACGCTGGCTATTAAGATATGATGTCTTCTTAACTCTAAATAGAGTGATACTTCTATTCGTGAGATGATATATAAAAAATACACAAAAATACACGTACTTTGAACCGTATTTGACTAAAATATACGTATTTAGTACGTATTTGAGGGGCTTACGGTATTTACAGTATCCTTTTGTACGTATAGTTTACGTAGGGTGTATTTTATTGTGTATTTTGGCAATTTTCA
>Ga0214481_100057_pt1 | contig 46055 bp, 36 predicted proteins | sample M1_20Mar14CPVII9_4_FD_165057 | JGI IMG/M metagenome (GOLD analysis project Ga0214481, IMG submission 165057) | Marine eukaryotic communities from Monterey Bay, California, United States - M1_20Mar14CPVII9sort6BwellG10 | ecosystem: Environmental > Aquatic > Marine > Unclassified | place: USA...
AGATAGGTATTGTCCAATATTCTGTTCGACAATATTGGCCGCTAGTAGCCGTCGAACGGCCGAATGGTACGAAACGAAGTAACATTTTTGAGAGTACCGCTCCGGAACAGTTTCGAGCTCAGTGATATGAGAGTATGATCTCGATCTCACTGAGATTTGACATTAGACATTATCATATAGTATTGCTGTTGATAGTGTGTCGTCGGGCTATTGGCTATCGTTAAGAGTTGTTGAAGAGTAGATGCTAGCATGATAGAGATTGTCAATGGTATATGATTGAAATTAAGAGCTTTACTGCAATCAACGTGTGCCATATAACTAAATCTAAAAGCTAACATAGTAGCCAGAGGAAGATAGATCTACTCTAGATAGATATGACTGATAATAATGATGAGGAATTGGGACACGGTAGTCACCTCGAATCTAGCAACATGTCAAACACAAGCAGTAGTAATTGGAAATCATTAGGTTCTAAAACAAAGATACGATTTGCATCACAACGATCTGATGTTAATAATGATGAATTACGTGGTATAGTAGCCACACCATTAGATGTTGATGTTGCCAAACCAATGGCACCTCGTGCTCGATTATTAAAGAATATACAAACTGAGGTTGAAGATGTTGCTAAAGTTGGATTGCCAATGGGAGCAGCAGCACAGCAGTTGTTTAAACGATCAGTATCAACATCTCAGCATCAAGAAGGAGAGGAAGGGAATGGTGTTGGTGGAGTAGATCATGATGGAGGTGATATTGATAGTAGTATAGGTGGTAGTGTTAATGATAGTTTTGCTCATGATAATCCAAATCAAATGTATAGGTGAGGAGATGTTGTTTCATGGAGGAGATTTGTGCATATGATGTGATCTTATGCTTGCTCTTCTACTTTCATCTAAAATCCTTTAGACTGGAGGCTACAAGAGGTGGAAGAGATGCTAGTTGCTTTAGAGTAAGTTATATCATTGACAATGTGCATATTAGATGCAACATCTCAATGAGTAACTCACTTCTCTCATCTGCACATTCTTTTAGAGAACTTTAAGGTTCTTCAATGCATGTATCAACTGCGGAGCTATATCTGAATCAGCTACCGAACAGCATTTATATCTTGGATTCGCCAATCCCAATCGATGGCTGATAGATTTATTCTTTTGGATGTTTAGAAAAGGATGGCTAAATGTTGTTATACTTTCCGTGTAAGACGATACCACTCTCTTGTTTTGATGACTTGGCAGTTTTGATATATCTAACTTTTCACACATCTTCTCTACTCAACCTTGAAAGCATATGGTACTATGCCCTAGTACTCCTATTTGGTTTGTTCATCGTCTTGGCTGCAAATAGTGATCATGATTGTGTGAGAGTTGGTGGGATGAAAGCGGGAGAACTAGACCGCTCGGTGAGTATCAATTTCTTACTTGCTCACTTATTGTGCTTCTACTAATCTCTTTCCTCAATAATTCTATTTCTCTCCCGTTTATGCATACCAGCTGTTTATGGATGCATTCTCTCTCTCATGGAATACCTTTTCAACGGTCGGATATGGTTCAACTTACCCTGCTTTGAGTAGTGAGAGTGATGGAGAAGGTGATGAAAGGTGTGTGTTCATTCACTTACTCACTTCTTTCGAGGCCTTTGTTGGGTAAGTTCTTGTCAAGAGAGTTTGGTTTCTTTACATCATGTATTCGACTCATACATACTATTTGCTTCTTTTTAAAGGGTATTGTATGCTGGATTCACCGGAGCCATATTCTTTGCCAAGTTTAGACGAATCACACAACAGGCTAGTATTAGATTTAGCGACCCTCTCACTGTTAGGTTTGGCTCCGGTGTTGATGTAGATGTAGTAGACGATGACGAGGACAAGCCTGATGAAAGAAGAAGGAATCAATATGATAAAAAGCCCCTTGATAAGTTACGACGTGTTGCAAGAAAGGTAGGCAGGCCGTCACCTTTCCCAGTTATCACATTCAGAATAGCCAATGAAATGCATAGTGAGTGCTCCATTGTGTGTATCAGATTGCCCCATATTATATGAGCTTTGAAGTTTGCTAACACCATACACCTACTCGATACACATATGTAGACGTAATGGGCGGTGAGATAATCAATGCACAAATCAATGCAGTCGTGCTCATCGAATCAGATAAGTATGAAGACCAAGTTAGTGAGGATTTAACAAAGCAAATCAATATTGACAGAACACGAAGAGCATCAATTAGAGATACTCCCGGTACTAAGCTACGAAAAGCAAAAAGCCAATCCAAATTATTTAGTGTTGATTCTTCAGAGAGAACAGAACGGACAACAGCATTGACAGAAAGATCAAATGAAGGACAAATATCTCTAGAGGTGGAAACAGTATCTTCTGAGGATTCAAAGAGGAGTGCCGATAGTGCTTTGACATACCTCCAGGGCTTAAATGCACTAGTCAAGGCACAGTCTCCGACCAGTAAGAAAATGAAAATAGATGAAGAGGAGGGTAATTCTTCAAGTATAGTTCCACGAATGGTATTCACGAAGGTGAAGCTAGAAACGTCTAGTCATCCTTTGTTCAAGCGGATCTGGCGCTTTAAGCATATCATTAATGCCGAATCGCCTCTCCTAACTCCCCAAGCTCAGAGAGCTATCCAGAATAATCGGGGGAAGTGGCCGAAAGAATGGAACAATCACACATCTGTGAGGAGAGCTTTACGCTTTAACCAAATGGTTGTAAGCTTCACCGGCATATCTAACATAAGCGGAGCATCAGTGTATAAACAAAAGGTGTATGACTATGTTGACATTGTCGTTGGATACCAATTCTGGAAAGTCCGCGTTTGTATTGTTCTATCTTGTGAATTCATGTGTTCAATATGAAGTATTTGAGTCCGGAGTGCTTCATTTGGCCTTTATGTATCTTTATTTGATTCTTTTTACAAGACGTATGCACTAACATAAGTTCCTTCATCTCTCTTCATCTTCATCAACCGCTAAACGCGCCCAGTAATGCACTTTATCGAGGTAGAAATGGTACTCTCAAGGTCGATTTGGAATTGGTGAATGATGTTATAGAACAGAATGGTGGCGGTGGAGAACCTCTCAAATGTTATTGATATACTTAAAAGAAGAAGATAACAACTCAAAACTAGTATATAATTTTATGAACTCCTATGAGTTGTACTGTTTTGTTTCAAAGACATGAGCATTCTCTGAAGATGATGTTTTCGATAGCAGTAATACTTCTGAATTACCAAAATGGAATGATCGTAGTACATCCTCCCACTGTAGATTGTAATAAGCAGCATATATCATCTTACCAAAGTCCCCGTGTGTTACAATCAGTATAGAAGTTTCACTATTGTCCTCTTCACTAGTAATTATCTGTTCAATATGAGATAATACTCTCTTTGCCCTATCAATCAGATTAGGAAATGTCTCTGCACCTTGTGGATGTAAAAAGTAATTAATCTTCTCTGTTACAAGAATGTTATTAATACCACACTTTTCAATTATAGATGATGTTGGTAGTCCTGTCATTATTCCAAAGTCTCGTTCGATCAGATCATCTAATATTTGGACTTTTTGCTGGGGGGTATTGTTTGTTGTTGATGTTGTTGATAATGCATCAGCAAATATATTTGCAGTCTCAAATGCTCTTTGTAGTGGTGATGAGTAAACAGCTGACAAAACTACCTTCTTATCGGTATCATTATCATTTGCAGAAGTAGATTTTGGAGTTGATTCTAATGCAAAGCCAACCTGCTGCATCTTGATTGCAACATCTTTAGCTTGCTACCTGCCCAACTCTGTGAGTGGTTCATCTCTATGCCCATTAAGTATACCATTTGAATTGTCACGATCTTGACCATGACGGGCAACATAAATGTTCAGTACCATCTTTACCTTTACAAAGAAGAAGTCTCCCAACTCCCAATGCACTTGGATATCTCTAGATGATATCGCCAAAAATACCTCCCTCTTTACGTAGTTCCGGGCAATATGATATGTTGGTACATCAAGAGCAGTTCAGTACGATATTGGAGTTCATGATAAAGCTCTTATAATCTGCTAAAGGAGAGTTGCATCTTTTAATTGGTGGTGATGATGACGGAGTAAAAGACCGACGGAGTTTTCAGTTGAAACTGAAAACTTTTGTATGTTAAAAAAGTTGATATGTAGAGTTTAGAGATGCTGTTTGATGTTACATGTTCATCTCCTATATCAAGGCGGTCAATATCGTTGTATATGATAATTCAATAGCAACTAACTCTAATTGGTTTATCTCCTGCTAAAAACATATATTAAATTTAGAAGCTCAAACATACTAAATCACCTCCACATGAATGCTGCTACTACAACTGTTGCCGTCGCTTCAGATTTCTGTCCACCATTCAACTCTGATGAGGAACTCAATTCTTATTTGGCATCGATTGCACCGCCACGAGAGTTGGTATGCCCGATAACACAAGAACTACTTAGGGATCCAGTAGTTGCCGAGGATGGGCACACATATGAACGTAACTCGTTAGGTGAGACTACTCGTATGAATAGGTATTGACCGCTATTTCTTATGTTGTACATGGAAGTGCATATCATATGCACTAAAATTCAATCTCTATTTTCATTTCTACAATTAACATTCTATCAACTATCCAGTAACATGGTATGAGATGGGAAGGACTCGCTCACCAGTTACAAATGCATTATTAGAAAATACATCAACTGATAATCTTGTAACAAACTTGGCTGTAACGAGTTTAGCTAATTTACATCGACAAAGATTAGGTAAACAATTGATTGAGATATGTGTCGGTGTTAAAGATTTATTACAGAATGATATTAGTGGTGGTGTCGGGGTACGTGTGGATGCACTGTTAGACGCCGGAGCTGATCCGAATACTCGAGGTGATGGAGGGAACACACCATTGCACTTGGTAAGATGTCTATTGTTATTTCTTGGTGCTATTATTTGGTGTTATCAGATGCTGTTCTAACAACTTGTCATAAATACTGGTGACTTACATGCAAATCATAGTTAATAAAAGCTAGGAACATATCACTTGCAAATCAATTACTCAATCATGAAGCAAGTATTTGCAATACCAATGATGCTGGATTGGATTGTATAGCCACAGCTGAGCAGACATTTTCAGAAATACGGAATGATAATAATTCAACTACAAATACAGAAGAATGGAATGACTTTATACAAGAATTGAAAAGGAGAGAAACAGTAGAAAAGGCACGGTTAGAGGCACGTGATAGGGCAAGAAATCAGGCAAATGATGAACACCGAGAAAGACAACGAATTCTAGCAGCAAATGCACGGACCAATGCTGGTGATTCAAATCAAGGAGGACTTGGTAGGATGGGAGAAGGTGTTGGTTACTTCCCAAGTTTAGCAACATTGCAATTTCAATCATCAATACCCGGTCCATCACCGTCTGTGGCTGAATATGAGAATAAGGAGAAGGAAAGATTGAATACTATACTCAAATGGATGTGTTTCATTGTACTTGTCTACTTTCTATTCAGTTGAAGTGATAAGGCCAATAAGTATACACTGGAGCCTTCTAGTAGGTGACCATAGATTGTCTGCTAGAGAAGCTGGGGCATATAAATGAACTATTGCAACGGCAGAGATTCTTTGAGTTTGAGGCAAATACAGGAGGTAGAGCTTGGAGAGGCTCGTATTTGGTTTGATGACTCGACATTTTTAGAAGACATTAATAGAAATTTAATCCAATAAAGCTTGAATACACTGTAACATATCATATTGTTGTACATCTAGGGTGAACTGAAGAACTGAACTAATGGAGGAGGGATTAGGTTAGTAACCTTAGGTTAGTAACCTTAGGTTAGTCTCTGCTCCAGCGGTATATCTTTGATTCATAATTCTTTCATAGTTGCAACTTTGCTAATTGACAACTTCTCATTGCCCCTACCACAATTCACCATGACCGGAACAACCTATCATCTCGAGCACGCCAGCAGCGGCAGAGCTAAATGCAAGAAGTGCAAAAATCAGATTGAAAAAGGAGCTCTCCGCATTGGAACAAGTAAGTCAAAGTATCGAATCGGTTCACCTTTCAAATCTCTCGTACAAATCTTTACCTGTGGATCTTATTGTGTTACTAACCCTGTATATTATATCACGTAATGCCTTCTTCTTCTATTATATCAGGTTCTATGGGTCCTAATGACATTCCAATGACCAAGTAAGTACTTAAATGACCAGCATAAAAATGAACATAAGATATGTGCACCGTCTTCTTACTCAATCCTCTCTATTTAATACACCACAGCTACTGCCACGTCAAGTGCTTTGTAGTACCACCCCGTGCCATGAAGGGTGTATCTCCTGAGGATTTTGTCAATGATCATCTTACTGACAATACGGAAGAGAAGGTTCTAGGTAATTTTAAAATGTGTTGATTCATTTGTTTTTAATGTTTGAAATTTATGGCTGACTAAACCCTAAAACCCTTATTCCCAATATCATAATCTTAAACCTCATTTTTAGGTAAGTATTGAAATGTTGTTTCATACATATCTTATATGTGTTTTCGTTTAAGAAAATGTTAATCTCATATTAATTGCAATATCATACAATACATATAAAAACAGACAATGAAATCACACGTCAAGAAGTTATTGCAGACGTTGCCCTTAAACTACCAAAGGGTGCAGCCAAGAAGAAGGCTGGTGATGATGAGGAAGAAACTCCCGTCCAAAAGAAGATTGCAGAAATCAAGGCTGTTATGGAAAAACTACCCGAAGATAATAGCAGTGACGAGGAAGAACGTCCTAGTAAGAAGGCAAAGAGTGAGGGAAATGATATTGAAATTGCAGCACAAGCTTTGAAAGTTTATATCAAAATGAAGAATGAAGATTTGAAGAATGTATTACGTTGGAATGGTTCCGCTCTTGGTGGTAATAAGGATAATCTCTTGTTGAGGTAAGTGTTTTTTGATTTGATGGCATGCATGTCCTTATCCCATTGTGGTGATGTTAGTTAACATTCATGATTCCCTTTCTTTTCTAGGTGCATTGATGGACATGTCAACGGAAGACTTGCGAGGTGTCCTATGTGTTTTGGAGGAAGGCCTTGCCTCAACGATGAAGATGCAGGAGCAACTGTTCAGTGCAAGGGATATTTTGATGAAGATATGAATGGTCGTATCCCATGTGGGTATTCAGTGAGTGCCTCCGCTGCTCCTCGTCTCCAACCTTGGTACTCCGAGGAACCATCCGAGGAGGAAATGTAAGCTCATGATTGTATTACTGTTTGTTTTTAATGTGTAAGTCGTTTCTCTCACAAGGTACATATCTTGTGTCACTTCTTTGTTTGATAAAGGGAGGCTATGAAGGCTGTGACCGAGAAGCACAAAGCAATGGCTAGCGGCAAGGGTGACAGTGCAGCCACCCCTCCAGAGCTATTGAAGGCCGCCGAAGACAAGGACAAAGACGACTGGGATGAATTGAATCTTCGTGAGAAGGCCAACTTCATCCTCGAGATTGGCATGACAAAGCTTGATATTCCTCAAGACGAGAAGAAGGCACGACAGGATGTCGGGAAGTTGTTGATGAACCATATGGAACTCAGTGCTGTCGATTTCCTAAAAGAAGTCGTTTCGGAGTTTGGTATTGCCAGTGTCAAAGAAGAGGCCGCTGCCAAGAAAAAGAGTGCCATTAGTGCAAATCTTGCATGTGCTGCCAATGCCGGAATCGTCCAGGCATTTCAAGAACTCAAGGATTACTACTTCAAGGAGGGTAATTCCAATGCTGGTGGAACGGTAAGTCAAACCTTGTGTTTTTGTTGTCAGTGTGTGGAAGACATGCCCATTTCTTCTTTATACTCTACTAACTTCTTGTTTGTAATGTCTTCCGATATCGTCTCGCATCGACAGTACCAAAAGGCAATCACTGCCTTAGTCGGTTTGGACTATGAAATCACCGTTGACAACGCCAAGGGTCTTGGAAAGGGCAAGACAAAGCTTCCAGGAATTGGCAAGGGCTCTGCCGACAAGATCCACGAGTTCCTTTCAACTGGCACCATCGCCAAGCTTGAGGAGAAGCGCTTGGCAAACGCCTAACAAGGACAGGAAGAAGTAGAGGACATTTGATTAGGTTCTGTCTGTGAGTTTGATCCATCATCAACATACTATTGGCTTTGGATCTACTCTTATCAGAGACTAGTTATACCACAAGAAGTAGAAGTTGTTGACCATCCAAGTAATGAGCTTGAGTGATCACTCACTCATTTAGTTTATTGCCTTGTCTTTGGCATAACAACTAGAGGTGTATTCTATTTCATGACAATCAATCAATGTCTACTACCATGTGTGTCCATAATCAGTTGGAACTGTTTCTCTAACGACTGCAAACATTGTCTCGAGCTATTGACTCACACTTTACCTCCGATACACTACTCAGCTAGTTTCTCTGTTTCATGTTGGGCTTTGAGCTGACTAGCAATATCCTTCTTGCTTCTACAGTCGTCCATAACATCATCACTATCTGACAAATTCAAGAATAGTCCATAATAATCTTCTATCGTTCTTTCTGGCTCGGGTGTGCCGAAAGCTTCGGTTAACGCCACACATGACGTGCAATGTCCTCGATGTGCTCTTTTGTTGTTCAGTTCAAACAAACATGAATACGATTGATGTGTCTTCTCGCTTCCCCATTGATTACAAGCTATGGCATAGATATACAAGAAGCAGAATCAGAATGAGACATGAGATAAGATATGCATGATAATATGAACATATGATAGGCAACACGATGAGTTATGAATGAGAGATTTCTCCTCCTCATCATGAAAGATCACCAAACTACGTCGATACATACCAAAAGTAGGCATAGAATGATGCCGTACGAATTCTGCTGGTGTTGAACGAACTCTATGATGACATGGAAGAAGTAATGATGACGAGCCAGGCCGCTCAGACTCAGACTCGAAGTGCCAAGGGATATCTTTTGTTCTGTTCTTCTGCTGTTGTTCTCCATTTACGTTAAAGTAGATATGTTGCTTGAGACCTTTAGTAAACGACGAAAGTTTAGTTCTGATCTATGTGGCATCTTCGGTGTGTCATCCGTGCTGGAATTAGGCTTCTCGAATTGTGAGATCACGGAAAGAATCAATTTGTGTTGTGCCTGTGGTTACCGCATTACTAAAATCTGTCCGTCTCTTGCTTTGCATCAATTTGCAATTGATAATTGTTGATAACAAAGTTTTTAGGTGTGTAATAAAGCGGCATCTTAACGGTGGCGTCCCTATAGCTCTTTTGATCTATGTATAGTATTATTCTTTCGGTCGATAAGCTTCGTTCTTGTTGCAGTTTTGTCGGCATCGATATGATGAGAGAGAGAACACATGTCATATCCATTGCAAAAATAATAAGAGGATTGTCCTGTCTGCTATCATCGGTAGAGACTATCCCTATTATACACAGCGGGACGTAATGGACGCCATTATATTGTCTATGAGATGGACATATGATGCATATTATTTGGGCGGCGGCGGCATATACCATCACGATGGTGTAGGGTATCCTTTCATTATAATGTTGATATTGATATAATGAGTGGTGACTTTGTGGTGTTGGAAGCTAGCCATATTGTCATAGAGAAGTTATTCGATATGTTTACATACTCTGATTGTACAACATCATCTAACCCTGTTCATTCCATCATCTCTTTCATTTCTTTATCACACACAGATTCATTACATTTCAAAATAAATATAAAAATGGCTGAAACACGAGTACCCAACAAGCTATACTCCACACATCCCAAGAATTACGGTAAAGGTTCACGTCAATGTCGTGTTACCGGACGTAAGGGAGGTATGGGATTAATCCGTAAATATGGAATTGACATGAAGAGACAAGCATTCAGGGAACGTGCCAGAGATATGGGATGGGAGAAGTACAGTTAAATTTATTATGTATAAGTACCTTGGATGGTGTACAAATATAACATATAAAATAAACTGTTAACAAACAAAATACGATCGTATCAATTGGATTAGTAATCTTCTATAATTTATTGAAAGCTTAGGTTTGTTTATTTTGCTCTACTTGTGAGTGATATGCTCGAGGAGTCTGAGAGACAATTTGGCATTTTCATATCCTCTATGGCATCCGTATTCGATCTCCTCTATCCATTCTTACAATGTTGAGGTTGTCATCCTAGCTCCATACAAGCCTTTTGAACACAAGATTTTTTGCTTCGAGAACTACTTCATATCTCCATCACTTTTGAACACAAGATGTGTCACGAGGTCATATGCACCATTTCGTCCTAGAGAGTGAGATGTTCAGACTGGCAACTATATCTTTCTGTATGCAATTCACTTAGTAGCAGCTACTAGCACCCGGCAAGCGGCATACGTTCTTGTAACAAATCAGCAAGCTGGGCAGCGAATATATCAGGCACTAGACAGCGACAGAGGGTTATCATTGACTTCGATACGGCCAAGTCATTCTCACAAAGATTATAGATGATAAAAGCTTACCTCCTGGTTGGATCCAGTGTACACAATCGCCACTCCCATGGCCAACATGATAGTCACCCATTTGTGATAGATCTAATGAGTTTGCAATGAATTGAACTGAGCCATTAAAGTTATCTCTGTCTTCTTGCTGTAGCTTTGATGAACCATTAGTAGATTGACATGACATTCTATCCTTCCCTACAATCGGCTCGGAAGTATACTCTCCATCTATTGTATTAAAACTTGACACAGTAGACAATTGATAGAAAAAGTGTGGCCAATTTGACAATCGTTTCTTTCCATTAGGTTTCAATGAGTCATCTTGAATACATTGAAAGAACTCTTTATATGCTGCAAGATACATTGGACGGAGTTTCTCATGATGTCCAGCTGATAGTATCACCACATCATCTTTATTAAGAGTTAATAGTGAATCATTATCATCAAGACTATACCGTGCCTTGTAATATCGATGCCTTTGTCGTAGTTGTAGTAATCCACTGCTACCACATGCACTGTTGATCATATGTTGTATCATTTTAGCATGATTAATCTTCTTAGATGCTGCATGATTAAAGTAATCAATGTAATATATATCACCACCACCTTTAAGCTTCACATGCACCTGTTTATTAAATTGCTCACTTGCAGTGTAATTGATATTATGTAACACATTATTCGTACTACCTTCCCATACATCATAATTGTTGATTGTATAATCACTAACATATCCAGCTGACCAAGCAATACAACTTAGCGAAATGAATAATTGTCGAGTTAATGAATCACCATCTAATATAATCTTTCGATTGTTGAATGCACCAGATTGTAATGCATTGAGTATTCGTTGATATGCTTTAGCATTATTAGATAGATCTAGACTTTGCTTTGCAATATCTAATAGCTGTTGCTGTTGGGAATCATCTTTGTCATCATCTTTTTCTTCTCTTGCTCTTAGTGCAATCTCATGTAGTGAAAACTTTGCCATTGTAAAGGGACAATTAGAATATGTATAACTTTGCAGTAGTGTAGTGCTATTATTATTGTCGTTGGAAGAAGTAGTATCACCATCTCCTTTTGCTTCCTTATTGCAAGCCAAAGATAATGAGTAGGAGCGAAAGTATGATAGTATCAGAATAGATATCGTGAGAGCAGCTAAGAAGAGACAAACGACTCCTCTTCTTCTTAATATGCCGTTGAGTTTATCACTGATACTTAAAGTGGTTGTTCGATCTTTTTGATATGTATTTTGCATAGTATTGATACTTGCTGTTGAGATGTGAGTAATTCCGTGCTTGCGCCTTAGTAGTGAAGAAGAAGATGGGCTTCCGTTACTGCTCATTGCATATCCTATTCATAATCTCGCAATAACACTTCCCCTTTTATTTAAGCTCCAAGCAAAGAATTGAGTTACCAATAACTTTGACAAAAGACCATCTTTAATGAAGCCGGTAGTCATTAATCCAAATAAAGAAATATGAACATATGAACAATTAGGGAATTAGTCAACCTTCTTAAAACTACGATAGTACAATGGTCTCCTCATCTACATACAAGTATGAGTTCCTTCAACACTCAACAACAACACTACCTATCGTAACGCAATAATATGCATGCAACCACTATCATAGGTCATAACCACTTACTCTCATAAAAGACTTATGTGCCATCGGTGTGTATCCTAATATCAGCCAGAAGTACCTACCTCCTATTTGTTGTTATTGTGTGTAGCCCAAACTGCAAACCGGTTAGTATTTGCCGTCTATCCGAAGTCTATTATTATTCTTTTCGTCTATATGCCAAGCAAATTTACTTGGTGGTACATATGACATCTTGCCGCGTTCGCATGCGAGTTATTTGCTAAGATTTACTTCCCCTTTATATACCTATCGACTTGCTCTCTAGAGGTACCTACCTACCCTTGCTACACCTAACTTGCTACTTGCTACATCTATTCTGTTACTCTGTAATAACATTTCGATTGGTGAAGAGGTCCCCGATTTCACCCTCTATTGCAATGAAGGCTTGACACATCAGTTGTCGGATTTTCGTGGCTCTAAAGTGCTACTCTGCTTTTACCGATATGTCAACTGCCCCGTGTATGTGCTACTGTCATCAATAAAATCGTTGGTAATTACAAGAAATTGGCATGGGCTGCAAAGTTGAAAGTTGTAACGATATTCTATGGGGCTGTGATACGGATCAACTTAATAAGGGTATGTCCTCCACCATTATGAAGATGATAATTGCTCAGGATTAGAATGTTATCCATTTCTAGCACTTGCCGATCCTGAGGGGGAAACTTATAAAACATTCCAAGTAAAGAATTTATCTTTTGCAAATCTTATGACAGTAAACTCAATCAGGGGTATAAGTTTAGCAATTAAGTGCGGAAAAGATCCTGATGACCATCGTACATTTTGTCAGTATCTCAAACACTATTAAGGACAAAGCCTTTAGCACAGGAGCCGCAAAGGTATTACCATCGGAGTTACTAATAAATGAAGAAGGAATCATGGTTGATAGATTGGACGCAAATAAGGTTGGTGATACCATGTCAATGGGTAGAATTGCTCATTTTCTACTCCGCGGGAAAAAACTTCCTGCAGTAGACAAACCAAAACCAAAGTCAAAGTTAGGATTAAGGAAAAAACGAAATACAATGTGATAAAGTTCCATGAGAGAGAGGAGAGAAGATAGGTAGGATAAGGTGGTCGAATAGTAGAGTTAAAAACTAGAATTCTAATCGAGATATCGAACTAACCCAATCCAATACTTATAACATACAGTCCTCTTATATCTACATATCCCCTCCCTTTCTACTCTTTCCCTTTGCAACATTCACAATCTTCACATGCTTTCAGTACCACTTTCCTTTTCATTCATTCGTTTTACTACAAAACAGCTGCCACACCACTAACTAATACACTCGTACCAACTAGAATATAACTAGCCTTCTCAACACCAACATTAGTTAACATATCAGGACTATTATCCCAAACCAAGTGACGTAATCCACCGAGGTAATGATAAACGAATGGAAATGCCACACCTAGCTTTGCAACAGCTGCCACACCCAACAATTCACTACTACCAATATTGGACATTAATTGCAATGCAGCACCATTACCACCAACTATTTCTACTAATCCTAATCCCGCTGATCCGAATGATAATGCACATCCGGTAACACGCGTTGTAATTGATGATAAGGCGCATACCGGAAAGGAATAGATGGTAACGTGTGGTGATACTGGTTGTCCCTTCTTTGCCATACGTGATGAATAATTCTGATTCTTAAATTCTGCTTTTGATTCTTTGGAAAGTATTGTCATATCTCTTGTTGTAATGAGATTATTATGATGTGCTGGTGGTGGTGTATTAGATATTGTTGTTGATGATGGCGATGGGGTTGAATGAGGAAGAATTGAAGAATTGATGCCGCTGAAAAATGGACAACATAATTGCCGCCGGGCCAAATTAGCCATGGTCGAGGTGGTTGTTGTTCTAATCATTATATCACTATTCTATTCTATTGTATGGTTGATATCAATCTCTATGTATGTGGGTGATCACAAAAGCGGCGCGTCGATTTATTAGTTGAGTTGAGAAGTTGTGAGCAAAAGATACGGTAAGAAAGCTATTAAGACAAAGAGGCTTAAATTATTCATTTATTTCATATTCAGGTAAATAATATCCAATTATAATAGTTTATATCATTTCCAATATCCCATTTTGATTATCATCCTTTCATATCTGTTAGTATTTTTAATATCTCCATAAATACATAAAACCTAAAACTAAAATTTTATGACTTACTTGAACATTAATATTATCAATTGAATTCGGTGCACCACTATTAATTAAGCGGCCCTCATTCTATATTAATTGGCGGCGCCTTCACATTAATTGCAATACAATATTATACACACAATATTAGAGAACGCCATGTCGATGAAGAACTACGACCACAACATGATTCTATCGGTATGTATCCTCATACTAATATCAACAAACAACAGACATAATGTATTAGCAGAAGATGCATCACAATGTTCACTACCCGATGAAGAATTTACAACCGACCCTGCATTACAAACTATGAACTTTGATATAGGATATGGACCACAAGAATTTAAAGCCTATGTCCAACCAGACGTATCAACATTCTACCAAGAACCGATAGGTTCACGTGTTGCAAAGAAACCTCAACACAGCGGGTGGGCAGCTAAATTTATCAACATGAGTACACAGCGAGTACGATTATTCTGGGATCCAAACGATGGACGTAAAGGATCACCAATGTCTACATTAAATCCATTTAATTCTGCTGGCACGGCTAGTTTTCCCGGTCATGCATTTTATTTAACTCCGTATAATGATGAAAGTGTGATATTAGCAAGATTTGTTATGAGTCCACCCCAGGCTGTTTATTATTATGATCCAATAACTGTTGAGGATGATGAAGATGCTACACAAAAGAATTTAGATAAATTGTCACATGAAGAATTTGAGGCATATCAAATACATGTCGATAGTCGTAACTTTGGTAAACAATACTTTGATTTTACCGGTAGAGAATATTTATCATTATATCCAAGGAATGCACCAACACATAAGTTATGGCGTGCTGATTACTTTAGACAAGAACATTGGGTTACCACGAAAGAGACACATTATATTGATATGCCACGAGATGATGAGTTGACGAAGATTGATTTGGTTGGAAGTGCTCGTGTATTGAAGGATGGCGATGCTAGAGTATTATCTCAGTATAGAGACCCAGAACCGACAATGAATATGACTCTTAAGGTTGTTTCTTGTGCTCCTCGTGCATTTGAGATTCAAGACTTTCTATCCCAAACAGAAGTAGATCATATCATGTACTTAACCACGGGGATGAAATTACATCGTTCAACAACGGCAGGGGATGGTGCAACTGCAAAAGATGCCGAACGTGACAGTACCAAGGATACACGAACATCATTAAACACCTGGGTATATCGTGAGAAGAGTCCTATAATTGATACAATCTACCGACGAGCTGCTGACTTGTTGCGTATTGATGAGGCATTACTCCGTCCTCGATCAAAGGAGGAATATCCAGATTTGAAAAGTAAAGGAAGTTTAGCAGAAGCGTTACAATTGGTTCATTATGATGTTGGACAGGAGTACACTGCACATCATGACTTTGGATATTCAGACTTTTCTCTCAAGGATACTCAACCGGCGAGATTTGCAACTTTGCTCCTTTATCTTAATGAAGGGATGATTGGTGGAGCTACACAGTTTCCACGACATGTAAATGCAGAGACAGGCAAAGGATTGCACGTCGAACCAAAAGTAGGCAAGGCAATTCTATTTTATAGTCAGTTACCAGATGGCAACATGGACGATTGGTCACATCATGCAGCTTTACCAGTGAAAAGAGGAGGTGACGTAGAAGAGAAGTGGTTGATGAATCTTTGGGTTTGGGATCCAGTCTATGATCGCTAGTAAACGTTGTTTTAATCGTCAGTCACAACTGTTTGTAAGAATCCACTATCACAACCAAGTAGTTTCTTCTCCATGAGTCTAGTCTTGGCCGTACATGTAGCATCATTATTCAACCCCAAAGACCATTCTAATGTATTCTGCTTTGCTTGTAACCATTTACTCAATGGGATTGGTGATGACGACTCTCTACTACTCTTTCCTCGGACATATGCTTGATACTCTTTGTTTGATCCAACATTGGATACAACCTGTTCATTCACAAGATCAGGACAATACCTATCAGCTAATAATTCCTGTAACTCATTCACTTGTAAGTGCCTAATAAATGCCATACTCGGTGCATTCATTCGAATAGCATCGTAAGTATCACAACTAAGTAGTTCTGATTGGCCAATACCAATCTCATATACTTTATTCTTGATAGCATCATTGATCAACTGCTCTTCCGAGACATAACACTTATTCATATCTTCCTTATAAAAGAATTTCGATGGTGGTTCTAATAGAATATTTGGATGACCATTCCCTCGTCTACACCAATTGGTAACAACCTCATTAATTGCACTTGTTACTCTTTGTGTCTCATCTCGATGTATATATATCAATAGTGTACTCTTGGGTAAATTATTAATCATATATATTAGATTATCATCATTATTAATATGTGATGCAATAACATTAGGCATTTGTAATGAATTGGTTACTATTTGTTCAATATCAAAATTTAGAAAGTTATCTTTGAGTCTGCTGTAGGATGGAGGGTTACACTTGATTGCAAATTCCTTAAGTGAAGTTCCCGCTGCCTTTGCTGGCATTAATATTATTACTTGATTTGTTTCTGATATCATATCTCGTAGAATAGAAGATTGATCAGGACATTTGAAGCTTAGTTTAAGTTGATCATCTATCTCGTGATTATGTCTGATATGATGATGTCTAGTAGTTGATGTATCCTTATAATAGTATGTATCATAATTACTTGACTTCGAACTAAGCAACTTGGAAAGCATAAAGTAATGCAAGATTAGTGTATATACAGCTCCCAATGATATCAAAGCTAATACCTTTGGACGACACTTTGTCTTCTTCATGCTGTTCATTTGTTGTGTTTGTGGTGTCTGTGATCGCATTTGAATCTCCCCTACTGAAGTAGCACGCCTACGCGGCGTAGACATCTCGTACACGTACATACTGAGTAGTACTACTCGAGAACATGCTTATTAGCATTATATCTAATGGTTGTTGTGTAATCTCTCTCCAAGTCACTCGAGCAGTTTAAAGTCTGTCAGAAAAGAGTTAAAATGAGAAGAAAGGGGGGGGGGGGGGGTGTCTTTAGTTTATCAATTCTTTCTTTTTCAAAGATCAATGAACGGTATGATATAGGAGATGTATGTATATCGAGTACATGCAACCAAAACAGTAAGCAGAGCTCATATTACTATAGGTATAGAGTTCAGGAGTAGAGTCGGGATCTTTCAATTGGTGGTCTAGATGACGGCTGATAATTTGTTGTGCGCCAAGGGCATACCGATTTTATGAGAGTGTATTTGGTATTGCTTTAGTGTTGCGCTATCATTGTGTTATTATCATTTGTTTCCTACTGAAGCTCCTTGGATGCTCGACATATTCATATACGGCGATGATATCATCATGTTCTTTACTAAAACAAGCTGCCAAGGCTTCTTTCGTTGGCGGCAGCAGTAGAGCTATTGTTCGCCACTCTTCTTCAGTATCTAAAAAAGAAATTGTAAATTCAAGGTTGCAATCATTTCGAAATGTTATATCCTCACGAGTATCAGCACGTAGATTTGAACCAAATATAGCTATATCCGATAATGTTTGGTTAGATATACTTCGAATGACAATGGTGAGTTCATATAGTCTGTATGTTACAATTTTAAGTGCACATCTTGTGCACTAAAATTGTCCAATATCAATGTGCATTACATGCATCAACTCATCAATATACACATTATCATATGCAAATACAAACATTACAGACTTCACCATCAGGTTTCAACCTCCAACCAACACACATCATACTTCTCCGTTCCCAGCAACTCAAATCTACATTATCAAAACATGCCATGCTTGGATTTGGTAATCAATATAGAACGAATGATGCATCAGGTATTGCAGTTTTCATATCAGACTTACAACCTAGTAAAAGGATTGATCGAATATATGATATGGAAAGACAAAGTGGTATACGAGAGGATGGATACTTGACTGTATTACGTGTTGCTGCTTCATTCTTAACAGGCGAAAGTTCAACTGCTACTAGTACCACATCATCACTATCATCAGATAGAGGAGAGAATAACAGCAGCAGTAGTAGTACATACCTATCATCATTCCTCAAACAAACATTCACACATGCTCTATCACCAATACAATCCATGCCAACTATGGAAAATGTTGAAAGTTGGTCATATAAGAATGCAGGGATTATGGCACAACAGTATACAATGTGTGCCACGGCGCATGGATTGTCAACGTGTATGATGGAGGGGTATGATGCACGACGTGTCAAGGAGATATTACGCATACCAGATCGATATGGAGTTCCGTTAATGGTTGCTACCGGATATGATTATGGTACTATTGCTGATGATGTGGTACATGCAGATATTATAGATGATGATGATTCCGATGGCGATAGATTGGATAAACGAACACCAAGATTGGAAATGAATGAATTATTCTTTGGAGATACTTTTGGCCAACCACTAGATTTACTACTCGACAGCAACGAGAAGAATGGTACTATATTGCCAATAGACAATAATAATACAGTAGCAGCTTAATTTAGAAACTACTACAGCTTACTGTGTATATGTAGACTTGAGTGTTGACAACAAAGTCTTGTCTCCTTCCCAACCTTTTTGACAGTCAAATGCAGCATCAAACATATCAATTAACTGAACAATCTGTTCCTTCTCTACAAAGTGCTTGGATGTTAATGCATCAACACAGGGTGTCTTCAACATTAATCCTCCCAATGCTCGTACAAACGACAAAGAAAGCGGAGCTTGGACAATCTCAAGTATTCCCATGAAAAAGTATCGTATTAATGCCGAATCCATATCAGACCATGATAAAGCTGAGATAACATCAAGTACCAAACCCTGAGCTGATAGCCATAACATTAACCGAAGACATTGTTCCTTAATACTTTCCATCTTACGATGGGATATTTCACGATTGGAATGACTCATAAAGAGTAATGATATTTCAAGCACGCCAGGTCGTGTCAATGGATGGTATATACTAATCAACCTTGCCAAACTTAGTATACATGGTGATATTGTCGGATAGGATGCAGTTGATACGAATTCAGAACCGCTGGCTAGTTCCTTCATCCAAACTACTACACCAGATGCCACGGCTGGATGTTGGATACACAGGGCACTCAATTGTCTACCAATTGATCCTTCCTTAGTGGCGGCGTTGTCAATACTGTCAAGGACAGTGAATGAAACCATATTCTCAAGCTGTTCACATAATTGACTTGCCTTTAGAATAATCTGAGACATGTCATTCTCATCATCACTTTTGATATTGTCGTTGGCAGTCGATGGATGACATTGTACTGCAGCTTGCCGTTCTGATGCAGTCACTGCCAATGCCACAAGTCGGGAACACTTCAACCGTATTTCCAATTGACGAATACGCTTCGATGGGCAGAATAAATTACCTAGTAAGGCCTTGACTGCCGTGGGATGCTTGATTAACAAATCCCCAATACGATCAGTCGACCCTCCATAGGCGAACTTCAATACATTATCGATGGTATCCTTGTCAAGTGGTATACCCAAACTATTCTTTGTTAATAGTTGTGAGAGTGCCACGTCAAGTGTGTTTGCATTGTCATCTTTATCCGTCGATAAAAGAGCTGCAGTGGTCTCATTTTGATGACTCTGTTGCCTTGTTGGATCGACTCTGCGTCTCTTACGTTGGAATAAATCACTCATGGTTAATGCAACATCTAACCTCCTTTTACGTTGGAATGTCGTTCCAGTAACCTGTGGTTTGAACATTTCATCCTCAAGTTCTTCTCGTAATCTTTCCCATTTCCGAATGGCACCTTCCAAGCTCTTTTTGTGGTGTTGTGTAGCTTCGCTGGTTGTAGTTTTGTCGTCTTTGATGAGCAACATCTTGTTTGATTCTGATATCAACTCACCAAGAACTTCCATTGCATACAGATATGTATATGATGTGGAGGTACACGTACGTTGTAAATCACTAATTAAACTTCCCATTGGACAATATTGATGCCCAGAAGCCTTCACACTACCATCCTTCTTCTTGTTACCATTGTTACTCTTATCATCATCATTCATCACAATTGAATCACAAACTTCCTTAGTATATCCATCCACGGCAACCTTCCCAGCAATTATCAATTCAGATTGTAACATACTATTAAAAACGCCAAAGTAACTATCACTTTGATTTTGAATACGATTGGCAATAGCACGATGATATCCCAAATTTGATATACTCTGGAGACAATACATGAATAATTTGGAATCTTTATTGGTTGCTGATAAATCAATTAATAGATTGCGCCATCGATCTGATTTTGAATTAATCATATTATCAATGAATGATGCTTCCTTCTTACTTAGATTCATGATGGCATCTCCGTAATCTTTCGTGAAACGTTCTTTGGATAATCGATTGATGACTTGTTCGGTTACATTTCTGGCATTGTTGGCCCCTTGTTGAAATGCATCTTCATTACTACTATCATTATTACTTCCACTAGCAGTACCACTCACTGAACTACTACTACTATCACTCTTTAATTCAGCCAACCATAATCCCAAGACACCACAAACACTCGTGGTTCCGACATACCCGTTAATTAATGATTGCAATGCCTGTGGACCGGCAACCTGTGGTCCTAATTCGGTAACTAGTTGGGATATGTAATTTAATATATTTGGTTCCATTACTGCATCGGGCTGATTTAGGAATGTTGTTGCCTTGTTAATCTTTGTTGAGGCCGCTGTTGTTGTATCTGTGGTTGTATTATCAGTAGATGGTTGTTCCTTCTCTTCTTGAGTAGCTGGAGATGTAGTGGTAGCTGAGGACGATAGGTTTTGTTCAGAGCCTTCAATCTTTTCTTCCTTTACTCCTCCTTCTGACAACTCTTTTGCTGCATCTTCTTCACTATATTGCTTTGTATCATCTAGCAACTCATCCTTGGCCTCTTTATCACTACTTTTGTCAACATCTCCATCAACATCACCAGCAGTAGTAGTAACATCAGGCCGTTCCCACTGAGTTTCATTCAATTCCGCATTATAATAATATATACTGTTTTGTTCTTCATCTTTATATGCTACCCATCCATTACCTATTTCTTGTCCGTCTACTATTTCTTCCTCATCTTCTTCTTTGTTGTTGGTGGTGGTGCTGTTGTCATCAGCTTGTACTACAGTTTCTTCACGTGGTGATTTTGGCATACCATCTTCTTTGACATCATCACTATTAGACTGCTCCTCTTGTGGCTCATTTGTCTCGTTAGTCTGTGAATCTCCAACAACATTGCCCTCATTTGATGCGCTCTCCTGTTCTACACCCTCACTACCGCCCTCTACATTATTATCATCTTGACTAAATCCAGGAGGTGCATCCCACGTACTTTCACCTGTATCATTATTATAATAATATATTTGTTGATTATCATCTTGATAGGAGGTCCATTGTCCTATTGTTTGTTCTACAAAGTCTGTCATTTATTGAAGTGTTGCAACTAGAGAGGTATTACTTAAAGATAAAATATGTGTCTTTATTAAAAAAAAAAAACCTCCGTGTAAAATACAGATGACCGCTCGTATGTGAGATTATCATTAATCGAAAGAGCGTTAAAAAGGTGATCACCTAATGACGATACGTTCGGTATATGAGCTGCTATATTGATCGAGTTATACGAGTACCTATGAACACCTACCACCACAAACAACAAATCTGACGGACAACTCTCATAATTTTTCAAGAGTGGTAAGTGGTATCCTTGATAACTGATGAGCATGTCATAGGGCCGGCGTAGATAGACTCATTCAAGTGCCGATGAGAGGAATGAGAAGTAGGCATTAGATCTCCTGATGTTCTCCTGGGTGATAATTCATTCAATATACCATATCAATGCATGTAAATGTATCCAATAACGACAGAGTAAATTACACTTACTTTTATCTTTTCACTTAGGGTCGCAAAGTGAGTTGCAATCGATTTGGGTAGAATTTATCTCTTGGTAGAATAGGTAGTCTACACATAATGATCATCTGGAAACACAATACAATATCAATTCGTCATTTTTGGAAGCTCTTCATATTAGTAGTAACAATCAACCTACAACAACAAGAGCAGTATGCTGATTGCTTTACAACCAGTTCATATTCATCATCTTCTTCTGATTTGAATATACAATCATATTACAAGAGATTTGAAAAGTTTAGTACAAAACCATATTATGATGCACCACATATTACCAAAGTACTATTACTCTCCGACTTGCACATGGATTATGCAGCCAATCAACAGTGGTTACACAACTTGTGTACATCTTCAAATATTACAAATCATGAAGAAGATGATGACTTTACCCAAACATTAATAATAGTTGCAGGAGATGTATCACATGATTTAGAAATATTACAATGGACATTCCAAACATTAAAATGTCGATTTGCCGAGGTAGTATATACACCAGGGAATCATGAGTTGTGGCTTGATAAGAAACGAAATATTACAACAACTAACACTAGTAATACGATGACAACTAATAAGATATGTCAAAGTAGTGGAAAGGGAGATGGATGTACCAATTCGATTGAAAAGTTGGAAAAGGTACTACTATGCTGTCTAGACAACAATGTACACATTGGACCTTGCAAAGTTGGTAGCAATAACAACGCACCGTTGTGGGTCATACCACTTTTGTCTTGGCATCATGAAAGTTTTGATACAGAACCACAGATAGAATGTTGGGACGGTATACCATCAGCACGAAGAGTAGTTTCCGACTATTATAGAACAACATGGCCTGAACCTCTTTCTCAAAAAGATGATTCTGTCGCTGAATTCCTAGATGGATTGAATGATATCATATTAGACTTGGACGAGGTCAAGATGGACAATAGCAATTGTCGTATACTTACAGTCTCTCACTTCCTACCACGGATAGAACTTATACCAGAAAAGAGATATCTTTCCCTTCCTACTTTACACTCGAGTGTTGGATCAACATATCTTGAAAGAAGGATACGTCAATTGAGAAGTAGCTGTGGCAAGGGAGATGATAACAAAGATGACCATTTACATGCCTTTGGTCATTCACATCTATCTTGGGATCTACTCATTGACGGAGTGAGGTATGTCCATGTTCCATTAGCATATCCAAGAGAATGGGAACAACGAAGAGGATCGCTGGAGATTGGCACAATGCAAGGGACAGTGAGTGATCTTCGACTTCCCGTTTGTATATGGGATAGTTCTTTAATAAAAGATGATACTAAAGAATCTGGCTTCCCAAAAGACTGGTTAGGTGGATGGTGGAGCAAGTACTACGATGTCATACCGCGAGAGCCCCATCGAAATACAGAACTTGCACCTTGGGCGGCGAAACGGTTTCGGTAAGTTTGGTGCTTGTTTGAGGGTCCTTTGACTATATTCGTCAAGTCTAATCCATCTCTTATTTACAACCAGACGTGGCCAAGGCGGTTCTATTGAACAATTTGATCATCTGAAGGTGAGTATCGCCTTGGGTATAAAGCGAGACACTGAATACATACGCGCTGAATAAGAAACAAGGGAATGTCAAACCTTAAGAGGTGCCGACGCGCTGAATAAGAAACAAGTGTCGCACCGACCTTGCTATCATTACCAACCAACTTTGGGATTGCCTATCGTCTACTTACAGCCCAAAAAGACTTACAGCTAATCAAAGCCCTCTAACACATACATAGTGAATCATAACTTAAATGATCCATATTGTACGCTTCTTGTGCTTATCCGATCATATATGGATTTCAAACCAGCTCTCCAGACTCTCTTACTTATATCTCGGGAAGGTCGACAGTGCTGTACTCGAACGAACCCTCTTGCCTTCAGCACATTTCAAGCCTGTCAACAACATAATGATATAAACAACTACTACACTATAAGTACTACATCTCTTCTTTTTATATAATGGGGATTTTATCTTTATAAAACAAACTCTCTAACAACTCCCTGGCTAAATTTCCAAGCAAGCTTGATAATCAAGACAGAGAAAGATCATCATAATCATCCACCAAAAAGAAGGTGGATAATAATGATGAAAACGAGAGTTGGGGGTGGATAATAATAATAACATGACAACAAAACTTTTCCTAAATGGCTCATCCTCCAATATAAATCCCCACTGAACTAACCCCCATCCAACTTATAATAACACTTGACAACCTAGGATCTTGAGGGGTAGAACGGTAAGGACATTGATTACTCGAAGAATGAAAGAGCCAATTTACTGTATTAATAATTGGGGTATGAAAAAAGAGTAAAGACGAGTTAGAATATACAAAACATAAACAAACAACAAAAACTAATCCATGCAACCAACAATCAAATAACACCAACTAAATAACACCAATAATAGTAAACTTACGGCACGTTCCCCACGGATACGACGGGCAAGCTGAATATCCTTAGGCATGATGGTAACACGCTTGGCATGGATGGCACACAAGTTGGTATCCTCAAACAAACCAACAAGGTATGCCTCAGATGCCTCCTGTAATGCCAAGACGGCAGTAGACTGGAAACGTAAGTCAGTCTTGAAGTCTTGGGCAATCTCACGTACCAAACGTTGGAAGGGTGCCTTGCGGATTAGTAATTCGGTGGACTTTTGGTATTTACGAATTTCACGTAATGCAACAGTTCCGGGACGGTAACGGTGGGGTTTCTTGACACCTCCTGCGGTGGGTGCAGACTTACGGGCAGCCTATTGTAATGATTGGTGGGTGGGGTTGGAGAGGGGTATAAAGGTGTTGTGAGTTGAGGGTTGGATATTAAAATGTCGTTGCAATTTGTCGGTGTACATGATAATTAAATTAATAATGGATTAAACTGCACAGATTGGCTTACCTTGGTTGCGAGCTGTTAATTATCATTAAGGTGGAGTTGTTAATTGAGGGGGTTAGAGGGGTGGTGGGTGTTAGTTGAGTTGAGACGTGTTACAAGCAATTAATATTATTGTATTTGAGGGTTCACATCAAACATCATAAATAATCCAACCACCCTCGACAGGCGCCGCCTCCTATTTATTTAATACCACCTCATATATTAACCATCCCCCATCGCCTCATTAGAAGGAGCCATTGCAATAATTATTAATCCCGTATAAACATAACTGAAACAATTATTAAACATCGATCCATGATCTAACTTTTAGATTTAAGGCTGATCTCTCTTCTCGTTCCTTTTGCGTAATAAACAATCAATAATAAGTATTACTCACCTGCTTGCGTGGGGCCTTGCCTCCGGTGGACTTGCGTGCTGTTTGCTTAGTACGAGCCATGTTTATTGATTAGTAGTAGAGTAGATAAGGTTATCTGCGTTGAAGTGTCTTCTTTGATGAACTCAAAAATTTATGCAAATTTTCTACGTGAGTTTATTGCGTAGAAAATCAGAGTGAGTTTCGTGTGTTTTTGAAGTGTTGAATCATGCACTCATTCTTAGGTACCTATTCCTACGTAGCTTTTTCTACGGTGTTTCTGCAATTGGGAGTCTACTTGTAGTGGGAACTCAAGAACAAGCAAGTTCACCTCAAATTCACACTATAAAAGCGGCTCAATTTGAGCGAGGAAAGTCAGTAAAAAAAGCTTAGTGAATAGTGAGAGCAAACCCCCAGGGTAATTGGTAGCCTAAAACATCGCCTTCGGAGGTAGCATTAATATCTATATCTGCTACATTGGAGCCCAAGGGATATTATACTTCATACAAATTTGCTAGAACAATTAAAAATTTCTGGCACTAATTTGCAAAGTGTTCACCCCCTTTTTAAACCCCTGCTATATAGACTAACTGACATCTACATAGGTAGGTAAGAGCTCATCGGGGCGTACATAGTAAACATATCGATAGTAACATGATAATGATTAGAAGAAGAAGCAGTGCGCCTATAGTATTAGTAGTATTGGCCACGATATTGTTGAGCGGTGGCGGTGCTCTTGCATTTTCTCCTTCGCCGATATCTCCTGTACTCAATTTTTTTATACCAACTGAGTCATCGACATGTGATACTACTACTACTACAAGACTATCTGCTAGAAGAAATATAAACGATAACAATGATAATGACGACAACAGTATAATATCAACAGATACTATGAATAGAAGAAATGCAATACAACGATTTGCAATGGCATTTATATCAACAACAACAGCAATGCCACAGCTAGCAAGTGCTGCAGGAGATCCTAATCTCTTCAAACCAAACCCCTTGACAAACAAGGCTCTTGAACAACTACGAATCTTAAATCAAGATGAGGTAGATAATATCAAATATGGAGGTGAATTAGAATCAGGCGCAGCTAAACCGAGTGAATTGAATCAATATATTGAGCTACTGCAACCAATCTTACAAGTTGAAAGCGGATTAGAACAAGTTGATAAACTATTACTTTCATCTAAATCAACAAGTAGTACTAAGGAAGATTATCTTTCGTTATTTCAACAGATTGATAAGTTATTATCAAACTCGTTGTTTGATAAGATCAACTTCAAGAAAGGTAAGCTGTGTGTACTTTGCAGTGCCTTGATCGATGCCTCGTGTCCTATCTAACATTCTACTTGTCAATAGCTTTCAACTCATTCGCTGATAACATCTACTACGCTGATTCTGATAGAGCCAATCTATACTTGGGAGGTGGGGCTGAGCCTACCTCAACACAAAGTCTAGCCTATCTATTACGTAATGACATACTCACAACTGTTGAAGATGAACGTGCAGAGGTTAAATACTTATTGAAAGAAGTGAATAAGAAAGCTAATGGAGAGACAATTGTTGTTGGGGGAGATGGATTGGATATGGATGAAATAACTGGTCTGAGTAAGACTGCTAACGTTGCTATGAAGAAGTATCTAGATTTAGTACCGCCATCAGAATTGACAGGAAAGTCCGCGTTAGTATTGTTTCATTATGTGAATCAATGTGCTCAAGATGAGTCTTGGTGTTTGGCAATTGTATTCCTGTATTTGATTACCCTTGCAAGTCATATGTACTAACATCAGTTACTATCTCTTCTCTTTCATCCTCACAAATCGTTACAACGCGCATCTTCCAGAGGCAAGGAAAAGGTTTGCTAAGTAATAAAAGCAATAGCTAACTTTTAATAAGTATCTAAACCAACATCTATCTCTCTTTATTAACTACCATACGAAACAATACGAATCATAGTACTTCGAATTAACTCCAATATCTCATCAACAGCACTCTCTGGAAAACGATGTAATGATGGTATCAACGCCACTGCCTCCTCGACCATTGTATCCGTGGCTACTAAATTCATTAATGCTGCTACCTCAAAGCCATGTAATTCCATTTCGGTACCGTCTTCTTTTTCTTTTCGGAATGTTGTTAGTGCACTTTATTAATATGTTTATTTGTTTTGTTTATTTGTGGTTTGACATTTGCAATAAAATATCGTGAGATGTAAACTCAATAAAACAGACAATTACACAATCAGCCATATATCAAAACTTAAACAAATATAACATACAGACATCAAAAACTCACCCTTGTAAATTATCCAATTCATCAACCAACTCTTGATGTTCCTTCTCATTATTCTTCATGGTATTAAACCGCTCCACATATCGTTGTGTCTTTTTATATACATCATGTAATTCCTCATCACGTACCAATGCATTTTGTGCTGACATTTGTAAAATTACTGCTACTTGTGCATTTGATAGAATTTGTATATCTGAGGATGCAAATTCTGGACCGAAGGATGTTTCTGCTGCATTTTCTACTGAGGTTATATTAGATTGTTGTTGACTGGTGGCTGATGTTGTGGTGGTATTGTTGGAAGGGTCGGACATCGTGCGGTTTAATTATACTATTGTTATTGTTTGAACTGATCTTTATAATATATATACTATTGGTATTTATCTGTCTTGAATGAGGCCTATTGTGTTGGTATCGTATGGTACATATGGTAAGTAGAGAAGATAGAGGTCAGAAGAGGTTGTTATTAATTGAGGTCAATTCTAGGATACCGCTGCCGTATCTTCCTGCCTCTAAAAAATGCTACTAAATGCCAATGATTGAGTTGGAGAAATGTAATCGGCGCTGTTGTATGCACGGCTGACCCTGTTGAGTACTTTGTACATTGATTGACGAGATAGTTCTTGTTTTACTGGGTTAGCTTCAATCACAAGGCTCTCTTTATCATTAAGATATTTTTGCAATGAGTAAAAGTAGAAGATCTTTCTTAGAAGATCTTTCTCTACATCTATACGTGCATACAAATACTTGATAACAACAATCAACATGTCTCATCAATCTGCAGATGAATATCGTCAAATGGCAAAGGAACGATATACCACAGTCAAAATGAGCACACCAACAACATCATCCACCATAAACAACAATGTTAATCTTCCAACAGCATACATTCTCTACTTTCTCGGGGGAACATTCGGTCTGCATCACGCCTACCTCAACCGTCCCAATCAAGCACTAGCATGGTATGCCACCTTGGGTTTCTTCGGAATCGGTTTGCTTCGTGATTTATTCAAGATTCCATACTATGTATCAATCTGTCGTGATGATCAAGAAAGAGATGTGACGGCTAGAGTTCGTGCTGCAAATGTTGAAGCAAGAGATGGTATACCACCTTGGTCATTTGGTAGGATGATAATGATGATAGTCTTCGGGACATACTTTGGGTTTTTAATAAGTTGTTTGATATCTCTACCAAGAAAGGAAGAGAATGACAGTGGTGATGTATTATGGTGGACAAATGTCGTATATGGACTGCTTCGTGCTTTTGGTTGTGCTGTGGGCATTTGGCTAGTAGGTAACATGGGAGAAGAGATGATATACACAACAAAAGTACCAAAGGAAGGTGACACTTTACTTCAACCTTATGACAATTTACAGAAAGGGGAGTTTATGAAACTCACACAATGGTGTACAGGAAGCTTCATTTTGCTGAATAGTCCTGCTCTCGGTGGTATTATCTATGCTGTTCGAAGGCGTAGGTATAGACCATCAATGAAACCACAACAATCTTCAGCGAAAAGGGTATGGAGACACATCGTCAAATGTATTGTTTTCAGCGCGCTAATGACAATTGCAATATATAACCATGGATCCATAAACTTCAATGGACACAGTATCTACCTCTCTGATGCAGTCAAGAATGCAATGAACTCCAATTTTTGGAAGGAATTTGATTGGGAGCAATTTCGTCAACAGCAACAATCATCTTCCGGGGGAGGATCGGACTATCTAAAGAAGGCATTTGACATATCAGGCGAAAGGTCAGCTCGACGGACACTAGGTGTTGCTAGGAATGCTTCTCATGCAGAGGTTCGGTCGGCCTATAAAAAGTTGGCATTAAAGTACCATCCCGATAAAGTTGGGGCAGATGCCACAGAACAAGAGATGGAAGAGACTAATCAACAATTTGTAAAGGTGCAGGAGGCATATGATGTATTGAATAGTATTGAACAAGATCGGAAGAAGAAGGAAAGAGGGGCTACGACAGAAGAAGCTGCAGGTGGTGGTAGCAGTAGTGGACATGGCACTTCAGGGGCATACCGAGGAGATGAGATGTGAATGACCGGAATCTATCGTCATCAAAACGGTTATAACCTGTCATAACTTACTTGGATAACCACCGGGAGATGAGATGTTAGATATGATACTGATCAATCATCATCAATCAAATATAAGTAAATTAGCTTAACATAATGTATTCCTTCCACTATACAATTACTCTCGTGGTGTGCAAGTAGTATATTGAGAGATGTACTGTATCGAGAATAAAGAGCAAGAGAGGAGATCGGGGATAACAACACCATAATTAGTTTTCAATTTTCACTCCTCATAAAATCAAGACTCTTGCAAAGAGAGGCAAAGAGATAAGAGAATACTAATCCATCATCATGAAGTTATTTCAGCTAGTAACCTTTCCAATACCAACTCTATCACTTCTTCTACTACTACTTGTTGTGCTATTATCGCCTGTCCACGCGAGAGCGTTCAGCGGCGTATCAACAAGAAGAAATAGTTCGCCAATCAAAGTTGATGTCTCGACGGTGCACATGTTTAATAAGTATCAAAGTAGTAGTATTGGTACCAAGAGGACAATGCTATCATTGCGTGGTGGACAGCAAACTGATGAAGATGATACCGTAATGACAACAGATGAGAGTGTAAGACAGGATAGTTATGGTAGCATAGACGAAGTTGAGGTTGAAATGATTGAAAGTCAAAAAGTTGTTGATGATAGCACTATCACATCATCAGGTTCATCCATCTCACCATCATCGCCTATGACAATGATAGTAACACCAATAGCAACGATATTACGAACTGCAACAACATTCTACTCACAGCAGTTGAAGACTTCGCCAATCTTAACGAAATCTTTAACAGCAGGTGAGTGATCGATAGTTTCATCTCATATGTGTTTTGGTATAGATATTGCAATCATAGTAATACTAACTTATCTTTTCTATCTATCTACATCTGCAAGGGATTATCTTTGGTTTGTCAGATTGGTGTGCACAGCTTATTGAAAATGGCGGTGGCAATGAAAATGATACAGATGAAACTATAGCAACAAAGAACAATATTGTATATTCACATATTGTAATGACCTTCTTGGTTGGATTGTTGTTTTTCGGACCCGCTGCTAATGCTTGGTATTCAATGATCTTCAAAGTGTTGCCATCTACATCATTAATTAGTACATTGAAGAAGGCAATACTTGGTCAGGTAAGTAGTAGGAAGAAGCCTGAGATTTATATCATTATTGACAATACTTAAACAAACTTGACCTTCCTCTCCTTTCTCCTTTAACAATACCAGATCTTCTTCGGGCCTACCTTCACATGTGTCTTCTTTGCAGCAGGGATGATTCAAAGCGGTACCTTCTCATTAAAAGCATGGTTGGATAAGATTCGTAATGATTTACCTCCTGTTTGGTTGAGTGGGATTTCGTATTGGCCAATCGTTGACTTTATTAGTTATAAAGTTGTACCTATGCAATGGATTCCACTGTTTGTCAACTTTGCTAGCTTTGTTTGGACAATCTACTTGAGTTTAATATCCAATAAGGGTAAAGCAGCATAAAGAGCAGTATTGCAATAAGTACAGAATTCTTCTAACGAGTAAACTTACATAGTTCATTACTGTAATGAACAAACTATCTGACAACAACATTAAAATTGCTTGCCTGCGGCTTCTACCAATATCAGCTGTTTGGTGCTTGGGGCTAGAATCTGAATTCAAGTCATCCACCTTCTCGCATTATTGTCAGTTTACTCTCTTTAGCACAACATTCACACATGTTACACATATCTATTTATTTCATTACACCTCTTCTTCTACGGCTTTAGCGTGGTGGCGGCGGTGGCCCTCTGTATTGCTGATTCATCTGAGGCGGAGGTGGTGGCTGTAATAAAGCAAATCAGACAAGTGGTAAAAGTTAGAAAAGCCAAGACAGACAAGTTAGTAAAAGTATGCAGTAAACACAACATAATAGATAGGCGATATGCTGCTCACCCTCATACCGCCAGAGGGAGGTCCCTGCTGCATTGGCGGAGGCCCAGACGGAGGCCCTCTTTGTGGCATTGGGGGCTTTTTTTATTCAAATACAAGCACAAGAGATTTAGCTACTTTATAAAAAAAAGGTCATGAATAAATCAAAATCAAGCTACTCACTTGCTGCATCCCACCTGAGGGTGGCCCTTGTTGCATTTGTTGAGGAGGAGGAGGTTGATTGTATTGTGGCTGATGCTGCTGCTGCTGAGGAGGCATTGATGGTGGGCCTCTATTCATACCCTGAGGTGGCATATTTGGAGGCATTGGCTGATTCATTGGAGGCATCTGCTGTTGAGGTGGCATATTAGGAGGAGGCATTTGCTGTTGTTGGGGTGGCATTCTATTCATTCCTCCTTGATTTGGCGGTATTGGCGGCTGTGGACCACGATTCATATTTGGAGGTGGTGGGCCCCTCATTTGTTGGTTTGGAGGCATTGATCCAGGAGGAGCGCCCTGCATGAGGAAGAGGACACAAAATGATACAAAAGGTCAGCATGATATCAAACTGTCAAAGGTAATAAACATTATCACCCCACGACAACTTCACTTACCCTTCCTCCGGCACCTGGAGGATGATGGCCTTGCCCTCCCGAGTTTACAAACGAGACAAAGTCTTCATAAGAGAATGTTCCTCCATTGAACGATGCACTATCCTCAATCATATGCCAGAAGAAACGCGATTCTAAACCATGATCTCCTTCTCGGACAATAGTAACCTTGGCAACTAGATTTTGGGTCGAGTTGTCTTCTCGTAGTGCTGATGTGATAGCATTGAGACGAGAAGCAAAGTCATTACCCCTTGTTTGTAATTTCACCTGAGACATATCAACACCTTCCAAAGAGTTGGCTCCGAATAAAGAATTGAGAATTGCCGGATCAGATGATCTGCCTACCCACAAGAACATGTCAACTCCATCGTCTAGCAAGAAGATGCCATTACTAGTCAATCGTTCCACTGTCAGGTTGAGCACTTTAGGAAGTTCAATACGGTCTTGACCAGCCACCTTTTCGTCATCATCATCCGAGGGTGCAGCTGTTGATGGAAGTCCAGCACTAGGACTCATGTTATGAAGAGAGAACATTCGTGGATAGATAAAGTGCTTCGATGCTGTAACATCCATGCCGGTAAGTCATTGCATAGAGGCAACACGTTCGTCAGGATGAATGTCTGTCCCACCTCTAAATGCTACATTCTTCATCAATGCCAATGTGTACAGTGGCAACAGTTTCAAGTTCTCGGGAATTGGCTTATTCTCACTCTCGGCACCACCTTGTTGCTGTTGTGGTTGATGCATGGGAGGAGGAGCGGCATATCCCGAAACTGTCCGGGGTTTATCTCCCTCCTTACTTGCACGAACAAGCTCAACACACGCCTGTTGAAGCCTATTCCGAGCATTATCTAGATTTGTCTTGATACCAATATCTAATGCCTGTTTGGCTAGCAGTGCCGATACCGCATCAGCGTCGACTGAACCAATAATCTCTGATGCCAATGAACTAACAGGAATGGCCTGTGTCACTACACGAATACGACGCTCACCCTCACTGCTTGTGTAGAGTAATGCAGCCTGAACAGTCACAACTGACGAACTAACACTCTGCTCATCATGGACAAGATCAAATGCAAAGACTGAATCTGATGTGCAGTTGGGTAATGCCAATAAATCAGTTCCTCGAACAAAGAAGTTACCATAAAAGTTGTTAATTCTCATTCCCCTCGTGCATCGGATACGCATCACGGCCTCAAATGCTGTATGCTGGGTAAGAGATCTGGTCAATTCGCTTTCAAATCTCGCTCCATCGACGTCATGACTAAACCCAGGATATGTATGTAACGTCCCGGCTGTAATCTTGGGTAATTCAGACAAACTCGCGACATCAATATATGCACGGGGGAAGAGGAACATATCAACACTAATCTGTGCTCTACTAAATTCCACAGCAGTATCCTTGTACCATTTCCCCGATGGACGTAATAACTTAATTTCATCCGGAGTGCCCATAATTGAAACATTCTCACGTGGTGCCAACGCCCCGTCACCAATGGTGGGTAATACACTCTGGAAGACACACATTTTACCCCCGATGTGTTTAGTTACCGTAAAGGCAGCCTTGAGTGCAGGACCAAGGCAGGCATTATGGGATGTAGTCTTCTCGAACATGCTTGGTAAATTTTCAAGAAAGACTTCAATAACATCACGACTTTCCTGTAAATTCACTAACAAATCATCAGGTGCAGGAACGAACAACTCCACCAAATCAGCAACGACTAACATTTGTGGACTTGCCAATCCACTCTTGAGACTGTAGTAATGCACCGAATCATCATATGTCAAGAAACCAACCTGTGTCCGTGGACTACCAGGTAATGAATCCAAACTAGCACGAATTGCATTAGCCACACTCGTAAGCATACCACTCTGTACAGACGTTGCCGAAACATCAATAACAAAGAAGTAACTAGGAGGTTGGGGTGGACGGACCATATACTCGCTGGGAGCGATGTATTCCACGACACCCTGTGATAATTCTGGACGTGCATCACGATCACGACGTCTACCTTCATCATCTAGGTGACAAAAGTACGGGGCGGGGACCTCGTTGAGTTGTGCACAGATATTACAACGCCATCGACGACCATTTTCAAGGAAGGTAACAAAGGCATTGATATATGTACGGCATCTAAATGAATATTTGAAAGTGGTAAGCGGATGGGAAATTGTTAGATTTGCAAGATAAAAAGAGATAATACCTTTCTCCCACCACCACCATCAACAACACCCCACACTAACTAAACTAACTTACCGTTTACAGCGTACAATCCCCGCAGCACCAGGCTGTACAACACAAACATCCTCTTCATTTTCCTTCGGTACCGCCAATGGTTTAATAATAGCACCCAATGGTACCTTCACAGCATGACCTAAATTCGAACTAACAGGTATATAATTTGATGTAGTTGATAATATACGTTTTGGTACTTTAATTGAATAATCAATATTTTCTTGAAATATCTCTGGCTGTTGGTGTTGTTGTTGTTGCATACCGGATGGCCCTTGCTGTTGCATCATACCAGGCTGTTGTTGTTGCTGCATCATCATGTTTGGTTGTCCTGGCATGTTCATATTGGGTGGTTGCATATTAGGTTGCATGGTTGGTCCAAGATTGGGAGATGAACGTGGCTGCTGCTGTTGAGCAGCTGGATTAAATCCTGGTTGTGGAGGACCCATTTGTGATTGTTGTTGAGGTGCAGCAGCAGGGTTAAAGCCTGGTTGAGGAGGCTGATTATTGCTGCTGCCTGGTGGTCCACCAAAACGTGGCTGTTGTTGCTGTTGTACAGGAGCTGCGGGAGTTTGATTTTGTTGAAAGGGTGCACCGCCACTTTAAATATAACATTAGCAAATGATATGTGTGTGTGGTGTAGAAAGAAAGAGAGAGAAAAAGTTGTTGTTAGCAACGTTTAAAGATGTAATTTGCAACCATTTTATTAATGCACCTTAGCAATACACTCAATCAATCTAACAAACAACACGCAACCACATAATATAATATAGACTTACAATTGTTTAGGAGCAGGAGGCATATTATTAGGGGCTGATCCCAATCCTGGACCACTATTATTGTTTAGATTCATATTATTCATTTGTGAATTTAAAGACGTACCACCCGATTGTGGATTCATCATCATATTTGGTTGCTGCTGTGGTTGTCCTGGAGGTGGTGGCATACCGCCCATATTAGGCTGGCCTGGTCCTCTACTCATTGCGGGTGGTGCAGGCATATTATTGGGTGGAGGTGGCATATTATTATTATTAGGTTGCATTTGTTGTGGTGCTCTTTGTTGTTGTTGTGGTTGTCCCATCATTGCTGGTGGAGGTGGCATACCTCCACGCTGTTGTTGTTGTTGCATATTATTTGGTTGTTGGCCGGGCGGTGGAGGCATACCTTGACCAGGAGGAGGTGGCATACGTTGCCCAAATTGTTGTTGATTTGAATTTGGAGGGGGTGGAAAATTCATAATTTTTGTATCACTTCGTAATTGTCAGTAGCCAAAACTTGTAACACTCTGATAACACTCCTTTTCTTCTCTATATTTGTATGATTTGCAAAGGTCTACGTCCTTTATACTTATGTATGCCGCCGTCTAATCTTACCATACTGGTCCTTCAATTTATGAGTGTGAATTTAGGGGTATCCTTATTTAAAGACAGGTATCCTTTTATCCCACACCTCACACCTCTCTAGAGAGCTAACTCAGCATCTCTCATATCAATTGCGCCGCCGTAGCCTGCTCTTCTATCAACCAATACCTAATATAAAGCAACAATCTTATTAATAAAATGTCCATTAATCAAGGGAGATAGTTGGGCTGTGTTCGGTATCCTGTAAGCTTTTGTTGCAATTTATTAGTGATAGTCTCTCTCCATCAAATTTGTGTATTTGCATTGGTAGATAGATGTCATTGAGATCCATACATTGCAATATCAGATTATACAACAACAAGTGATTAAGTTCTATTGCAAAACTTCTTGTGTATTTGCATTGTAGATAGATGTCATTGAGATTGGCATACTTATATAAACAACAACTAGGATACTTATAGATACAAATTATGAGAAGATCACCAAGTTTAAGCGGATCACCCGCGTCTCTCCGAAGAAGACGACAATTAAGAAATGAAGAGGAGAGTGGAGGAGATAATCATTTGAAATCTGTATCTTCTGCTGATGGTGGATCGTACGATTCTGATATGTTGCGTATATTGTCAGAAACAGAAAGTACACGTCTATTGAAGAAGCCACCACAATTGGACAAGTCGTCTTCTATATCGAGTACAGCAGATAGCAAAGCCAAAGTAGCATCATTGAGTCATTGGATAATCCCCGCCTTGTTATGTGCCATGAGCTATGCACTGTATAACATTTTCATCAAGAAAGGATCGGCCAGTATCCATCCAATTCTTGGTGGTGTTATATTGCAGTTTGTAGCAGCTATCATTGGTTTGGTATTACTCTTAATTTTGACATATGGGCCTTCAGAGGAGACAATGTTTTATGATAATAGTGGTATATACTATTCAGTATTAGCAGGGATTTCGGTAGGTGCAGCTGAAATCATATCCTTCACTGTTTCTGGTATGGGAGTTCCAGCAACGCAATCTATTCCTATCATCATAGGAGGTAGTGTTTTCTTTGGAACAGTGTTGGGGAAGATCTTTCTTGGTGAGATGTTATCGTTAACTGGTTGGCTTGGTGTTCTTTTGATAGCTGTGGGTATAGTTCTAGTGGCTACAGACCCTAACTCTTCCTTAGAATAAAGGAACTCTTAGTCTCAGATTCTTGTACAGATTAAAGCAAACTCATATCTACTCTGTTAAGATATATTATAAACAAATAAACAAGCTATGTACATATAAGTATCGTCGCGGGCGAAAGTGCTGTATATCAACTATCCAATATAACCATATGCTCCAGCATCACCACTACGATCACTTTGTCCACCATCTCTCCTTTCCAATGCCTTCTCTTGACTAGCCACTACCACTGCTTCAGTTGCAGCTCGTGCTCCAGCAAGTGACATTCTAACACCAGTCCAACCCGCACTCATCATTAATTTACTACCAAGCACGGCAGGTCCAACAAGTTCCATGGCACCAGCCACAAGAGGAGCGGAAGCTTGAACAATCTCTTGTCCTATAGGAGTCGACAGTACAATATCACCAGGCAGTCTAGCAATGTTCCCCGCTGCATCCAATAACGTATGTCGTTCAATAACAAATACAGAATTACGATGTACACGTGTCCGGTGTGATCGTTCATATCTTGATGATTTGACATTACCATTACGATCCACACTTGTTATTGTTCGAGATGTAGAATATTCAAGTAAGAGATATTGACCACGTGTTTGAATAACAAGAAGAGGTGATAATGGTGGTATTATTGGAGTAATAACTGGTCCTACATTGACTGAAGAGGATGTATTTGCTATTGGACGTCGTGCGAATGATTCAAATGCTACAATATCATCAGGCTTGGGTACCATGCCGTTTGGTGTATATGAAATGAGTAAATGAACTTTGCCGGATGTTTCTATCGTTGACTTGTCGTCTTCGTTGTTGTTGGCCTTTTGTGTAACCGACGGATGATATAACGGTACCCAAACATCTAGTAATTCCAACTGTCCAATCCGTCTTCTCATTCTATAGGCACTTTGACTAATCTGTCCATATTCATTCAATAGACTTGAATCTTCTTCTTCTTTATTACTAACACTAATATCTGACGAAGTATCATTACTCTCATCCCAATAACCCAATATCAATGGCATCAAATCAACTACACCTTTGCCGATCAATCGATCGGTACTTAATCCTAACAGTTCCATTCCTTTCGTAGATACATCTTTAGTCTGTTTACCAATACCAACAACAGATGTTGCAACCGATGCAGCACTAACTGCCGTGGAGAGTGCACCACCGGATAACTTTTCGGTATTGGACAATTCTTCATCTATTCGTATTTCTAATTTGACTTTACCACCATCGTTATGTATTGTGGGTAGTAGATCATCTTTCTGTAATGGAATGTTAAATGTGTTGCTACCGTCCGATGATTCCATAGATGAGTTGGTATTTGATCCACCATGCCATATTGGATTATTATCACTATGTACTGTTGTACTTTTGTATTCTTCTTTGGCATAATGATGTGGTGGTGGCAGTCCAAACGATGAAGAGGAAGAAGAAGATGTTGTTGATGTACCGCTGTTGTTGTTTGTACTTCTTTTAGTTGACAATGGTGAAGGTATGGGCAATTGTTTGTCATTAGCTTCAGTTTGCATCAAGCTTGACCGAGGAGGAGTAGACAGTAATGATGCTTTTGTTTGTTGCCGTGATGGATATGATTGAAGGAATGGAGATAGTCCATTCGCTGAACTACTGCTTACTGATTTTATAGACCCTTGATCAAACAGAAGAGGTGTTAGTGGTGATTTCCCTTCTTCTGTAAATTGCTGTTGTATTTGTTGTTCATGATAAGCACTGCCAGATGAAATAGAGGACGACGAAACACTGTTGTTGCAATCATCTTCATTATTACTTTTCTTCAATCCATCCCCAACTCTTTGTTGACTATTCTTATTTATGATATGATTCTCCTCTTGACTATCACCTCCACTACCACTATTATTCTCCTCATCAGATTGCCAAAATCCCAACCTTAGCGTACCAAAGGAACTAACCTCACCATGACTATTACTTAATCCTAAATGTTTCAAATGTCCCAAGCTTAATACACTCCAATGTTTACGAGATAAATTATTAGCTTCTAATAATCGTATGTGGAATGTACCAATTGTTCCTCGTTGATGATGTATATGTCTATATGTTGAATTTGGCCCATTACCGCATAACTTTTTATTGTTGGTGGAAGAGGTAGTGTGTGGATTGGTGGTGCGTATTGGATCTGGATTTATTAGACGTAGCTTATTGTTGTTATTGTTTGCAGTCATTTTGATATGTTTTGAGTTGTGAGTTGGATGTTCTCTTATTATCTCTTCTTAGTCTACTTATTGCTCCAGGTTTGTTCAATAATACTAGACAGATATCACATACATTGAGTGATTGGTAGACTATGTATTGACGTCGTCAATCCTCCACAAAGTGAGCGGAGTTGTATTGAGAGTTGAGAATAAAAATGAGAAAGAGTTAGTGGTGCCCTGGCGGTATTATAACGTCGCGGATCACCACCAATAGGAAGCTGTGTAATTAGTTATTGGTACTATTAGCAAACAAACTGCTCTTTATTGCTATATATACACATTGAGGAGACTACTCCGACTGTATATTGCAGCCTAAATCTCTACGCACGGTATCCTAAATAAATGCTACCGGATTGCGTGCGGGCTGTGAGCCATTGAAGTTTAAACGTGTGGGGCTAAATGGCTGGATAGTCCTTGACTAGAGACAGCCAAGGGGAAGTTTTCTCAGAGAGTTCCTAGTGTGTATAGAAAGTAGAATATAGAGAAATAAAAGAAGACGATAGATATATGTAGAATTGTAACACTAAGCTGTGAATAGAACATTCTGAATGATATGATATGTATATTCAAATGATATCAAGATAGACATATGTTGTTAATCTGAGCATAAGATGTGTTTACTGAAATTAATTGATTTTGCTTGCTCGCAGAATACAGACACTATCGTTGTCTATCTACATACGCTTGTCCACCGTTCGGGCGGCAAACCCCGGCGTCAGCATTACTTCGTAAGACCACACTGTTGAAGGTTGTTTGTAGGCATTCAAAAATTGCACTGCAATCTCGTGAGGATTCGTGAGTTTCTCCTTCTCCATCCAGGTTCTTGTTTTGGGCGAATCGATGATCCCACCAATATTGATATTACATACATGAATGCCCATCGGTCCATAGGCTTGAAACATGCTCTGTGACAACGACCGCAATGCTGCTCGTGCAGGTGCCACGGAACCAAACTCAAAGCCGCCATGTAGGTTGCAAATCGATTCACCGGATAGCAATATGCATCCCCGTTTGCGTTCTATCATTGATGGGATGACATTAACTTGTTTGCATACACGGATGAGACCATTGATTTGAGTGTCGAACTGTAATGTCATGTTGTCGGTGTCAATCTGGTGTGGTTGCAATACGTCACCCCACCCTTCAAACTTGAAATTAGTGGGATATGGCGGCGCAACATTGAATATAATTAAATCAATAAAGCAATCTGAATGGAAGAAAGTACCAACTTCCTGAAAGGCCTGTTCGACCGATTTGTCATCTGTGACGTCGCATCGTATGGACATCACCCTGGGTATGGGCTGTTGTTGTTGTTGCTGTTGTTCATCCTCCTCCTGCTGCTGCGATTCGTCACAATTGAAATTATTGTTGTCATTCCACCACTGCTGGTGGACAATCTCTATCGACTGTTTCACCTCATCTAGAACGTCTAATCGCCTTCCCATTAGCACGATATTGAATCCCTCTTCTGCAAATGGCACAGCAAGTGCTCCTCCTAAACCCCACTGCGGCACGTCATCGTTATTGTTTTCGTTGGAAGAGAGTGTTGATCTTATATCAGAATTATTATCTGTTGCATTATTATTTATGATGTTGTGCTTGCTACCTGCACCCACTACGACAATGATTGGTTTTCCTGATGCTTGTCGGCATTGACCGTCGTTCTTGCTGGGTCTTATCATATCTCCGCACTTTGGTACCTATATACCCAATGAAGAGCAATTGTGTTGAGTTGGATGTTCTCTCTTTGTTTATCTAGTGCACTCTTACTCTATACTCTCGTGTGTTGCAAATACTAAGACCGATATCACAGGATTATCATCATCGATATAAAAGGGATTGGAGGCTAGGCATATTATATCATTGACGTCATCCGCTACAAAGCAGTACAAAGCATTAATAATTAATTGGAGAATTTTACTGCGGTCATCTACGTCACATATCACCACCAATTAAGATGCATTTAGTAAGTTATCAACAGGTAGGTGGTAGCAAACGAACTGCTACTTCGGTATCGATGATATATTTTGAAGATTACTGTATTGCAGGCGCAAGAAGTTGTCAGACCTTATCTTCTTTTGCCTTTTTGTCGTGTGCTCAAAGATTGCACGAAAGACAATATTTCAGCTCATCAATCAATCAAAAAATTGTCATCATACACAAATCCAAACTTGCAGCTCGATCAGTTACTGAATAAAAGCGGAGTTGGATATAGGTATATTGCAGCATAGTATTGCAAAAACAAAATACAAAACATCATGAATAGAGTATTTGGTAGAAAGAAGGCGCCAGGACCTCCGTAAGTTTTGCTCATATCAAATAAGTTCAAACTTGTGTGAAGTTATTTTATCTATCATCAGCCCCTGTATCTCATAACTAATATCTCCTCTTATCTCTATATATCATTTGTATACACAAACTGCATATTACATGTTCAAACAACAGAGCACCAACATTGGGACAGGCATCATCAGGCGTTGAAAGTCAAATACAATCAATGGATACAAAGATATCACAATTAGATAAAGAATTAAAATCCTATCGTGATAAATTAAAAACAACAAAGAATGCAGCCGCAAAGAAGAATATACAAAAACGTGCAATGGAGGTATTAAAACGTAAACGAATGTATGAAAATCAAAGAGATCAATTGGCAGGACAGCAGTTTAATATTGATCAAGCTGCCTTTGGTATTGAAAGTGCCAAGGCATCGGTGTCGACTGTGGCGGCTATGAAGGCTGCTAATACAGAGTTAAAGAAGACTATACAGCAGGATTTAAAGATAGATGATGTGGATGAACTAGCTGATGATATGGCAGAACTAATGGATGAATTTCAAGAGATTAATGAGGCATTAGCGCAAAACTTTAGGAAAGTCTGCGTTTGTGTGTTGTTTTATCCATGAATTCGTGTGTTCGATATGAAGTATCGACAAGTTGACTACTTCATGTGACTTTAGTTTGCATATATCTAATTGCTTTGCAATTCGCATGTACTAACAGAAGTTACTGTCGTTTCTCTTAATCTTCATAAACTGCTAAACTCGCAACTTCCAGTACACCAGATGATATCGATGAAGCTGATTTGGAAGCTGAGCTTGACATGTTGGAAGATGAATTTGAAGAGATAGGGGAAAGTGAGGATGTGCCAAGTTATTTGCAAGAGACGACAGCGTTACCATCCGTGCCAAGTAAAGTTCCAGTTGCTGCCGGGGGTGGGGAGGAGAAAGTTGATGAGTATGGCTTGCCTGTTCAGACTTGATAGGGCGATGAACTTATTGCTTACATGTACGAAATACTTATATATTAGACGACCGCTTCCACGATGGTTTAGCAGCTAGACATAATCTTAATCTATTAGACTTTTTTCACCTCTCCATCGGCACCAATGTGATACTTGCCAGGCTCGTTAATAATGATTTCCATAGCCTCATCCTTTCTCATTGTATATCCTCGAATAGCAACTTCTTCGGGAACGTCTGCCCCATCAGGGATTTCCTCAGTCACATACCCTTTGTTTCGAACAACCAATCCATCGACAGTAACATCACAATCATGTCCTGTACGAATCACAAGTGCTCCATCCAAATCTAGATTCTTCACCTTCAAACCCTCACCTTCCAACACTAATGATGATCGCTTGGTAATCTTACCACCTTCAATCTTTGTATTCACTTCTTGCTGTGTAATTGCAAATCCTGGACATAGAATGACACGTGGTCCAGGCGTGCAGGGAATACCGGCAATGGGCACAAGATCATCTTCTTCTGTTACATCAATATCAACTCCAGCAAACTTTAACTTGCGCTGGTTTTGTACATACTTGTCTGATTCGGCAGATGACATTGTGCCAGGTGCCTTGCCTCCGTTCTTTACATCTGCCACACCTGCATCAAGAGAGTTCTATTTGACGTTTGGGAGAAGGGAAACAGGTATACTTTAGTATATTGTGGCACATTGAGCTAAAAAATCAATAACACAATCTCACCTTGGCAGGGCTAAAAGTAAACCAACGATCAAACATTGTAAAACCAATGTTGGCTTCACTTCCCATCTCTTTCTGGAATAACTTGGGAATATCTTGCATCATACATTCCAATCTTGTTGGTTTCTTAAACTCAGTACGTGTTTCATCCTTATACTTTGGATTGACAAACTCAATTACCACACCCTTATCTTCACCTGCGAGTGTTTTGGCATATGCACCCATTTCGATAACAATATTGTTGGCATTTCCTGGATAGGGTGAGTAGCCAGTGGATGGATCAGGCACGTCACCCTTGCAATCACCTTGAGATGAAAGTAGTGGATCTAGTTGATTGTACTCTACATTGATGACAAGACTCTATATGTGTATGTGCATGTGAGTGATGTAGAAGTATCAGTGGTGTTGAGGACATGCAAAAAGAAAGTACAAAGCAACAAACACTAGACTAACCTTCTCTGGATCAGTCTTATGTTCCAGCCTAGCAATAGCACCAGCAGCCTCTCCCGCCAATCGTGGGATGCATATACTATTCATATGAAATCCTTTTGCAATACTAACACCCAATGTAGGTAATACACTATTAATAACTAATGCATTCGTATCCTGTAGAAAGATTACATGCTTTTTACCTTCATTGTACCATTTATCGACTAATCCAGTTTTATATAACAAGTGATGTACGTCACCATGTCCATGTGGCTTTGTTTCAATCTCCCATCGTGATTTCATACTTAATCCTGCATTACCATTTGATAAGGCTGCTACCTTATCTTGCTTCACAATGATAACTTGATCATCATCGAAACCAAAATTATCATTCTCTTTTAGTAATTGATGTGTTAATGGATCTGTATCATCACTTGTCATTATAACTAATGGTATTTTAACAACCTCATCAGTTTTTAACTGTGCCATACGTTGCATTGCCAATATATACTTGGCATAAACCTCCAAATAACATTTGTTGGTACATAAATTAGTTTCCAATGATAATTTAATACCCGAATATCCAAGACGTTCACCTAATCCACCGGCTACTAGTACAAAGACAGTTTGTCCAATACCTGACAATCCTGCCTCTTCTGCTTGTGCAAATGTCATTCCGCCATCAGTGGCGTGTGGATCTTCATAGGATAATGATTCACCTTGGGGTACTGATGCTTCGAACTCGTCAAATGGATTAACGGCATCGGCTGATTCTTGTAATAATGTCTTGGCTTTACTTAGGTAGGCTGGTAATCCACCTGGATATGATCCATCAAGGTCAGCAATCTAATGATATGATTTGTATAAGTATGAACTTGTTAGCTTATATGATATGCAGAAAAGAAGCAAGAGGAAGATAATACAAACACACTTCTATACATATCTTACCTGTTCAGCCAACATACGCTTCTCATCATCATCAACGCCAACATCTGGCCAATTGGCATAAACATGTTTCTGTCCATCATGACCACTTGACATATCATACAAAATCAACTTTGATAAGGCTGCCTTTCCTCGATCTGAAAGTAGATCCCAATTTGATTGTGATATTACATCGAGTGAAGGACCTATGTCTACTTCGGTGGCTGTTGATGATAATGAGGTAGTAGATAAAGTGTCTCCTCCTCGGGGTAATAGAAAGGTAGCATGATCTGATTGCAAAGTATGTTGCTGCTTGGAGAGGAAAGATAACGACGAAGAAGATGACGATCGATGACAATTTTGAGTCTGTGTTGTTATCAATGACGATGGCGTAAAGCCATTAGCTAATAATATTCTCCTAATATCATCTTGATAGGAGAAGCTAGTATTTGGTGATAGTAAGAGGAGGGATAGGAGTGATAGCTTTGTCATTGTATGTTGGTTTGTAATAGCTTCCCCTCATCGTCTTTTTTTTTGGAGAAAGAGGAGATTCAATCTTCAAGGATACCTCAATCTTTGATGGTGATGGTCTTGTAACCATTCCTTTGCCCAACCAATGCCTTCGATTCTTAATCAGCATGATAAGGCACCAATACTGTTGATAACAGCGGTGAGGCTTCATCAACAAAAGGATACGGTTAGCGGTATCCTTATACCTTTGGTTGAGTGTTGACTTAGATGCTTCTTTAATGGTATAGTCAAAAGTGTATCTCTATCTTTATCTAAAATCACTGTGCTTTGAACAACGACATTTCCCTGTCCATATCATTAAGAGCAGTCTGTGATGCAACTATAGCAACTGAGGGTGTTCTCCACGACTTCAAGCGATGACCGTAATCTTCTTTCTGAGTGGCCTTTGTGCCTTCTTTATTAGTGGTACATAAGGAACCACTGCTGTTGATATGATAACAGCTGTGGAGCTAATCAACAATAGGATACGGTTAGTGGTATCCTTAATATATAAGACAATCTCGGGGAGACACCAAAAGCCAGAAATCTCAGAGATTATGGCAACTTATCAGGTGCATGCCAGAAGGTCATTGAGTGCTTATATATCATCCTGCCATCCTATAATACATATTTAATCACCTTTTGACACAATTCAGCCCTTGCTTTCATCTTAGGATGGTCACCATATGAGAGGGTGCCGTCTCCCTGAGAATCTCGGGGAGACGCCAAAAGCCAGAAATCTCAGAGATTATGGCAACTTATCAGGTGCATGCCAGAAGGTCATTGAGTGCTTATATATCATCCTGCCATCCTATAATACATATTTAATCACCTTTTGACACAATTCAGCCC